>Ga0315914_1005397_pt1 | contig 18599 bp, 8 predicted proteins | sample MpolenodulesMG_FD_203920 | JGI IMG/M metagenome (GOLD analysis project Ga0315914, IMG submission 203920) | Medicago polymorpha root nodule microbial communities from Los Angeles, California, United States - elongated nodules | ecosystem: Host-associated > Plants > Roots > Nodule | place: USA... | reverse complement strand
GGGACTAAAAAGTGTGATTTTATTTTGTAGGGACTAAAAACAAAACTGTGAATATTTATAGGGACTAAAAACTTAATTAACCCTAATAATAATAATAATGAATAATAATAGGTAGATAGATGCTAAAGTAAAATTAAGAATAATTATAAACTGATTATAATAATCTGCTCCCACTTCCTTCATTTGATAAAAAAAAGCTAAAACTGTAAGAAGATGCATAAAAATATTGAAACTATTTTCTCTTGAAAGATCTGCTTAGAAAAGAAGCAACAAGTTTCAAACATCCATCTTTTACTAAGAAAGAGTTAAAAAAAGTAAAAGAATTAGATTTGTCAACTTTATCTAAATTATGGTACGTCACTTCATTATTTTTATGTTATTTCCACAAATGAGTAACTACATTGCGTTGTCGAAAGTCCCCATGAGTATAACTCAGTTGGCAAGGACAATGCATTGTTATATGTAGGGGTTGGGGTTCGAACCTCGGACACCCCACTTATTCACCTTATAAGGTGAATTCTAACCACTAAACTATATGATTCATTTTATAGTAATAAATTCAAAATTACAGTAGCGTTTTAATTAGGGCTAACGAGCCAAGTATCTCATTGGATGAAAGTATCCCAATAAATCGTTTGGCCTCTTCGTCCATAAGTCTTTTCTTCATATTATATCCTTTATAGTTATCAAAAGCATGAAATATTGTATGATAATAACATAATAAGAGCTTAATAAACCATACTGTTTTTTTGTGTGTGTACATTTAATGTTCATGGCAATAAAATAGCCAAAATTAACGGAAATAGTTGCACTCTTGAAGGTCCCCAACGACTCTGCATCACTTCCAATGGTAGAATATGAATAATTTTAAGTAATGGTTGGTTGATCCATTGCATCCCCTAAAAATGTTGTGGAAGTGTTTGGGGGATCACAATTTTCTCCCTAAAAAAACAATCATTAGTACGAGTCACACAACTTCCACGGTAATATTTTCAATTTAAATAAATACTTATAAAATGTGTAAAAGATAAAATGGTAGTAAATGCTAAAATATACATAATAAGTTATTATAGCAAAATGATAGATGTATGTGGTAAAAGCTACAATATATGCATAAATGTAGGTCTTATGCTTCATGTTTACATGTGTAAAGTCTACATTATAAGTGACTAGTGATATAGATTCAAAAAATTTAAACATTGAAGACAACACATGCGTGCATATTGCACGCACACGCGCACACACAACATTTAAATGTAGAGAGAATGTTGGTTTAGGAGTATAAAATATAAGAGAAATTGGAGGTTGATATTCAAACTAGGATCTTTGCCATCATCTCATAGAATCTCAAATGTAACATAATTACATAACCCAAACTCTAAATCTCTTTAGGTGTATATATGAATTTTATTAATTAGAGATTGCTTGTGATTGAAATAGAGTTACAATAGATTATGGATGATTGAAGTGTTTTCCTTTAATTATGACATTTGAGATGCCGTAATATGAGTGTGTTGTGCATGTCTTGAAGATAATGCTGGGTTAAGATGCTAGTTATGCTTAAGAAAAATAATAATAAGAAATTGTGTTCATGTTGTGCCATTAAATCATATTTTTCATGTGTGCGCTTTCGAACATTTAATTGTGCTGTAGATATGTTGATATAAGCTACTTATATGATATAGTAAGTAATGATTCCAACATTGGATTTTGCCAACCAACTTTTTTTTAACAGCAAGTTAGACTAAGCCTTAAGATTCGTAAAATTCTAAATAAAAGATTTAGGTTTGTTTGAGAGTTTGAAGGGGAGGAAGGAGAAATCTTTTGGGGATGAAAAATACAGAGGAAAATGTGAATCCTATTTAAGATTGGAGGTCTGCATTGAGATTTTGTTTCTCTCAAAATAATTGTTCTCCAATAAGAGTACTTCATATGTACCAAGTCTTAATAGAGAGATCATCCATTCAAGATGGTCTTAGAGATTATTCACTACGAAATTAGATATGATCAAATTTTTCCAGGGTAATAGGCATTTTAGTCCCTCAATGTGTAACGAGTAGTCACAATAGTCCTTTAATATGTTAAAATTCTAAAATAGTTCGTGATTATACATTTCGTTAGTTAAAATAGTCCATGACGTTAAAAAGTCTCTCAATGTTGATAATAACATTTTTCATATATGAACTAATATAACAATAAATAAATACTTATAGGGATCAGAGATTGATATTAGAGTAAACATGTATATTCAGAGACTTATATGATAGTATTAACAGAACATTTTAACGTGAGAGACTATTTTGACTGATAAAATACACGATCAAAAACTATTTTAAATACCAAAAGGGCTATTGCATCCATCATCATGCTACTCCCTCTGTCCCATATTATCTGACACAGTTGACTGTGTCCCGTATGTCAATGCACAATTTTGATCTTAAATATTTTTAATACTTCATTATCCCTAAAAAAATCTCTAATACTTCATTAAAAAAAATTATAAAAATTTGATATTCTAAAATTATTTATCAAGATGAATCAAACAACATCTTATATATTATATTTTGTCTTGATATATTAGTAGAAAAAATACATCAAAATATATAATGTGAATAGTACACATTTTTAAATTATGACGTTTAATATGGGACATAGTTCAATGATATTGAGATCAAATAATTCATTCTAAAACTCAATTCAAATCAATGCTTGACTTTTTTTTACTTTACCATATACTTTTGTTTGAAGGGGACTTTACCATTATTTTTTGGAGAATGCTAACAATTGTCCTGGGGCATTGGATAAGGGGATAAAAATAGAAATATAGTATTGAAAAATGATAAATTTAACTTTTTAAAAGTTAAAATGTTGTTGAAATCAATGCAAACATGATACTTTTGGTTTCCTTAACCATTGCCCTCTTATTGTTATTGCAGTAAAGAGAATGGAAGTAAATGCACGCGCCCAAAAGAAGAGTAAGTTAGGAATATTGATATTGCAATTTGAAATGTCTGGTCATCTTTGGTCACAATCATGACTGCTCGCTGCCAAACTTTGTCCTGTTTTGTAACAGGACTCTTCTTTCCTTCTTTTAACCCTTGGTCACACTCTCACTCTCACTCTCACCACCATTTAACTCTCACTTGTTTCACCTTTTCTGGAAACAAACAACTATATCTGAATATCCACTCACCCTTTTACCCTGCAGACACGAACAAATGATACCATTCCATTTCCACCAATTACTAGGATTCCTCCATATATGAACATCCTATCCTAACCTCAACCAAACTAAACTAAACTAAACACTCAGTTCAGTTCCTTCTTTCACTCCCTTGAATTCTGATCCTCTTTCTCTAAACCCTAAATATTCTTTCTCTTATATGTCACTGCACATGTTACTCTTGTTTCTACCTTTTCCAGCAACAAATCAACTCACTCACACAGACATTTATCTCTCTCTCTCTCTCTTTCTCTGCGTCATATAATATATCCAATATATATTATATGTTTGTTTAGTAGTTATTAATATTTGTCCTTTTTTTTATAAGAATATTTGTCTATTTCGTTTTCTTGCTAATAAACCCTAGTCTTTGCTGCATATTCATTAAAAATGATCTATCTATCTCACTCTTAGCAAGATCTATAACCAGATCCAAATTTCAACAAGGGTTTATAGATAAATAAAAAAGAAGAGAGCAGAAAAATCTTTCTTCTCCATGGATTTGGTTTCATCAGGATCAACAAACCAGAGTGTAGAGAGCCCAACAAGTGGATCTTCAGTAACCAACAATAGCACTGGAAGTGGAAGTTCAACTCCAACTTCAAGCCGTTATGAAAACCAAAAGAGAAGAGACTGGAACACATTCTGTCAGTATCTCAGAAACCACCGTCCACCACTCTCATTAGCCCTATGTAGTGGTTCCCATGTCCTTGAGTTTCTCAACTATCTTGACCAGTTTGGAAAAACCAAAGTTCACAACCATCCTTGTCCTTTCTTTGGTATCCCTAATCCACCAGCTCCTTGTCCATGTCCTCTTCGTCAAGCGTGGGGTAGTCTCGACGCTCTCATCGGTCGTCTTCGGGCTGCTTACGAAGAGAACGGTGGTCGGCCTGAGACTAACCCTTTTGGTTCTCGTTCTGTTAGGATTTATTTAAGGGATGTTCGTGATTTTCAAGCAAAATCTAGAGGTGTTAGCTATGAAAAGAAAAGGAAGAGGCCTAAACCTAAGGTATCTGCAACAACTGCTAGTTCTAGTTAAGACCTCAATATTCAAAGCAGCTAGCATGTGAAATTGTTAACTGGTATGTATATATCACTTCAATCAATTTTCTTTTGGTATTGGCCAATATTAGCACTACTAAAAAAATATAAATTAGTTAATGAAATTTAGAGAAAGTATAGATGAAGTTTTTCTCTATGTGTTACAATATTTTGGGGTGAGAGAAGGGATTTTTTCCTCAATATTTTGTATTTATATATTTTTTAGTTTGTTAGGAGGGAAAATGTTAATATTAGAGATTGAACCTATCTCTTTCATATGATACTTGCATATAATAAATTTTGTTTTGTGTTTATGTTTGTGTTTCTGGTTTTTGTGCTTTTGATTAGGTGTTTTTTGTGTCTGAAGAAGAGACGTTCGATGGTGGTCAAGATTATTGTTGAGATGGGTTTGGAGATAATAATTTGCAGTACTTTATGAGTTAAGGTAAAGTAGATCGATGGTGGAAATTTGAAGTACTGATCTAGGTCTCCTCTAGCTAGCTGCACCGACAAGTGTGTGTACTGATCATAAGATTCGTCCATAATCATAACTACAACTAGTAGTAGAAGAAGAAGAAAATGGTTATGATTTAATTCTTGTACTGAATCTTGTAAGAAGAAAATGGTTATGATTTAATTCTTGTACTGAATCTTGTACGAAACATTAGTGTATTTGTGAAGCATGCGTTTTATAGTCTATATTATTTAAATTTTCGTCGGATTACTGTTAATATAATTGGTGGATAATGAATATGCTTGGCCAATATATTTGTCTCAATTATGAAAATGCTGACATATCCAAATTTAGATTGCATTTTCCCCTTCTTTTATATTCATTGATTCAACAAGAGTTTTATATGATTTTTTTCTTCTTTAATTACTTGAGGATTTAGGTGAGCTAAAAATAGTATTGATTAAGGTGAGCTACGTAGCCTGCAGATGTATGTGTATTAGCTAGTTGGAAAAATAATAAATAAATAGATCAAGCAAATCAATTATTCTATTATTGAAATTAAAAGAAAACATTGATTAAAGAGTGCTCATCTCGAGCCTAATATGTGCATCGGTCAAAATCAGTATATTATAGTTAAAGATGATCTAGCAAAATAATATACACTTTAGGGGGATGAGACAAAACCTAGATTGTCTTTACCTATTTTATAAAATGAAATAATTAAATAAGTTTCTTTTTATCTTTATAAATAGATCATATTTGGTTTTTAATTTCTCTCAAAAAAAATCTTCAAACAACAATTTATTTTAAAATTTTACTATCAATATTTTTTGTCTTTGTTTTTAAATAATAAATTTATATGTATCATACGGATTTTTAATATTTTTTTTTGCATTTATGTTTAAGACATTAAAAATCTTTAATACAGAAGCTGAATTTTAAAACAGAGATGAATTAAATATATATATTTTTAACTTTTGGCGCTTATTTTTTTTTAATCTTTTCTTATAATATAAATGGCAGCTAGAAAAATATTTTATTCAACCATGTCAAAAAAATATTTTTTTTCTATTCAGTTTTTTGAGAGTATCAAGTTTTTTTTTCTTTTGATGGTTTAAAGCCAAATTCAGTGTTTTTCATTATAGTTTTCATAATTGATGCCAAAATCCTTTTTTATGTTTGGGTATTGGCTAACTTGTGTTATATTCTTTGACTTTCTTATCTGATACATCTTGTGCTGGAAAAATAGTCTGCTGGTAGTAATTTATCTCATTTTGACCTCTTAAAAAAAATTGTATACAATACTAATGCAAAATAAAAGTTACACAACATAAATAAATATTGTACATCAAATATGCACTCCAACACGTCAAATTTTCCATCAAAACCTTTTTACCATATTTGAGTTACAGTTATGGAGCATGTATTTTTTTAAAAAAAAATATGTATGATTTTTATTTAAAATTAGCTTAGTGATTAAAATTCATTTGTTAAATAAGTGGAAAATCCGAGATTTAAACTTTGACTCTTGCATGCATATTACAGCGCATTGTTCTTGTTCCTGTTAATTGAATGTGAAATTTTATTGTACTTTAATTTAGAGTATTGATGACAATTGGTGTAAGCAACCAACATAACCCAATATTCACAAACCCCCTCTTGCTTGGAGAACGACCCTCGTTGTGTACGTAATTGGTGCTTGGTTTACATAGTTCACCATTTGGTCATTATTATATGTAAAAAATTTAACTTTTTTGATTCATTTAATAAATGACTTATGTGGTAATAGACCACATATATCATTTATTGAATGAATCTAAAAAATTGATTTTACTTGTAATTGCGATCAGAGGGTGTATATCTCAATTTCATTGCCTAATTTTTTTTTATAATAAATAGTTTAGTGACGAAAAATTAACTTTAAAATGAATAAGTGATGAATTTGAGGTTGAATTCCGACTCTTACAAGTATAATGTGATTTCTTGGCTAATTGATTATGCTCATGGGACATTGCCTCGTGATAATATAAATTAGAAAACCAAGATGCAATTGATCAATTAATTAATTTTAATCAATTATTATAAAAAGTGGTTCTCTTTTGGTGTGTGCTGATGATGGATTGTCTCCTCATGGGAAGATCAAAACCTAACCGTCGGCAGAATCAGGAAAAGTTGATATAATTAATTACACTTTTGAAATAGGAAGAATTTGACTAATATATGACGATAATTACTCTCTATGGTTCACTGATTGATTTTGCATAAGACTAAAAAAAGTTAATTGATTAGAAAGAAAGTGGTATGCATACTTTGAAATGACTAGTTTTGACATTTCCTCACATAGTGTCTTTTTTTAATGAGCATATAACCATCCATTCCTTGCACCAATAATTTTTATTTGAAGGAATTACTTGCACCAATAATGAATCGATCTATTTCAACAAAATGATCCAAGTGCTTTTTTATTTTATTTTTGGATAAACAATGGATGATATGCACCAATAATGTCGTTTACCATTTTAACTATGCTGCCATCTAAAGTTACCATAAAATGATATTTTGGCATCTCAATTGTGCTAACGTCTTAAAATATATGACATGTCAAATACATATCAACCTATATTATTATTATTAATAAAAAGAAATGGAAAACAAAACAAAAAATAAAAAGAAAAAAGTTTGATCCCAAACCAAAACCCAACAAAATCAACAAACACATAGGTTAACATCCCAAATCTATCTCTAAAGAAATAATTCCTAAAAAAACTAGGACAAATAGTCCATCATTGGTCAATGTTAATTGAATGTAAAAAAAAAAAAAAACAGACTTATTCGCACATGTGTTCCTTTCTCTTTAGATATGAGAGCACTTGAAAATGATAAACCAAAGAAAATGCATATACTATTCAACCATTGATTTCTTATTATCCAAAGAACCAAATTATTGTTCCTAATAGCCTTGATAGAAAGAATTAAACTTGATTCAATCCATAACTTGCTCCAACCTTCTTGTTCAGCATGATCAATAGCCCAAATCATAGCACTTAACTCTGTAGTAAGTGCACCACTTCTGCAGATGTTGGTTATAAAGCAAGTAACAAAAGTAGCTATATAGTTCCACAAATAGCTCCACAAAAGACTTTAAACAAGCTCTTTGTGGAAGGCAACCTACACTTTTTTGTCTACTAATAAATGTTCTTTTTAGAGTTTTTGAAGTGGTATGAACTAAGGTTATACTCAAGAAAGGAAGTTTTGAAGAACGGAGGAAAAATTACCAAAAGAACTAACCCCACTACAAACAACATGGAGCTTTACGTTCACACATAACTAGGTGATATGTTAGCAATGCCCCCAATACATAATTTTTTCTTAAAAATTTCGTCCCATTTAAATTCATAAAGGATTACGGCCAGCTGTAATACCAGACTACAACTATAATGCCTCTAAAACACCTCAAGCCTTAAACTAAAAAAAATCAAATCTTACTCACCCAAAACATCCAAAAACACCTAAGCACAACCATACACAATATAAGCCCAAGATTCATCATGCATTAAGGAAAGAAAGACGATCTACATAGAATTCTGCTCTTTACCCAAGAGAAATTGCTCGCTCGCAACTGAAAAGGCTAAAATGCATCTGCGTGAGTTAAGTTACGTTGTGTGAGTTAACTCACGTTGATTACTGTTTTTGTTTAAAACCCATCAGTCCATATTCTATGCTCCATTTTTTGTACCTTCACCTCCAAAAACCCAAAAAGTGTGATTTTTTGGGTCAAAATCTTCATTCTAAATCATTACAAATCGTCAGGAAGCAAGTTTCTATGCTCATCAAGCATCAAATATCAGGTAATGTATCATCAAAACTCATTCGTTTTTGCTGGTTTTGTTGATTGGTTCGTCATTATTTTGAAGATGACGATAGGGCCAGCGTGAGTTAACTCATGCTTTTTTTTATCGATGACAAATTACAACGCTCTAGGACATTCAACTTTGCTAAAGAAGATTGTGGTTGTGTGCAAATGACAACGTACAAGTTGATTTGTGCTTGTATTATTGCCGAGAAGAGAAAGAAAAAATTGTCTATTCTATTGGATGAAATACACCCTCATTGGCAAAGGTTAAGTGTACATGGATAAGAGGTTGATGAACATTTTTCCGTGACGGGGGAATGGAACGCCATTCAAGAATGTCTCAAAAGGGTCCCTTACAAGATGAAACTCCACATGAAAGAAAAGTTGCGTGAACTAGGATTTTCGGAGGACACAATGTTGAATCCACCTCCAAGAAAAGTGGTAACCAAGGGAGCACCTAAAAGGGTGAGCTCTACACCGAAAACGACATCCACGGGTCGAATCCCCTCTAGGTGGGAGACTATTGATTCTCAAAATCCCGATAGTCAATGCTCACAACCCAAGGGTAAGGTTCCAAAGAGTCAAGGTGCACGTCTTGGCACTTACTCCCGCTCACAAGCTTCGACGCCTACTTCAAAACCAAAACCTTATTTGAATATACCATTCATTTCACAAATTCCAATGATCATGAGACCTTTCATTGAAGACATTGTGAATGTAAAAGGGGATGATAATTGTGGATTCCGGATCATAGCTAGGCACATGAGAATGGATGAGGAAAATCATGTGTTGGTTTGTCATGCACTTATTCACGAGTTGAAAAATCATAAGAGTGATTATTTGCCAATATTTGGTACCGAGATGAGTTTTAAAGTTATCTTGGATGGTTTACACCCTCGGACAAGTACAAGTGGGATTGCGCATGAAGATAAGTGGTTGACAACTCCGAATATGGGTCACATTTTTGCTACTTGCTACAATAGAGTCGTTGTTCAAGTGACTTTGCCTGAAAAAGGTATATGTGAGATATATTTCTCAATCTGAGGTGCACCGCCACTTAACCCACATTCCAACATCATGTGTCTTTACTTAATTTTCGGCCACTTTCTTCATGTTTTGTTGAAAGAAGATTGTCCGTTACCACCGTCTTGTGCGGAGTGGATAAACAACAAGATTGGTGAGGCGGAGAAATGACATTTTGCTTTTATGGATAGACAAGCTGCCTTCAATGACCTCATGTCTAAGGAGCCGAAGCCGCCAAAGAAACCAACAAATGAACACAATCCTATTATTTGTGACACTCCGACTCCGAAAAAACCAAAACAAGATTTTGAAGTCATGGATGAAGACGTTGATTATGCACTATCACTAGTCTAGTTAGATAGGTTATGACACTTTTTGGTCGGTGTTCGTCCTATTTTTTGGTGGTATTACACCGACGTATTTTTTGGTGTCCGGTTATGTAATTTGGATATTTGTGGCCAATATGTAACTAATACTATACATATTATATAAATATATGAAGTGATTTTTTTTGGTGGCCGGTTATGTCACGCCAAATATTTCTCGCATTTTTTGGTCTCTCATTATTCAACTATTTATTTTATCTTTTTTCTCTTATATTTGTTTTTCATTATATTTTGTGAAGTGAAACATGTCTGAAAATACACAAGATCTAGTTGAAGTTTATGTCCTTTATGAAGCCGTGAAAAAGAGGGTTAAGTTCTTTATAACCCCCACCAACAAGTTGGACGAGTTGAAGGCACAACTTGACAGATACTTTATCCATATTGGTACAAATCAAAGAGCATCTGATGTAGTAGTAAATGTGGCAGGCGTTGACTTGGGGGAGGATAATGAAGAGGACTTTTGGAATACCATGTATTTTCCACAACTTGTCGAAAATGATAACGACATTGCTTACATGATTAGCGTGATGGTTGAAAATAACATTTTACAACTTTATGTCTGATCCGTTGAAGTGTAATATTTATTAACGTGTAAGTGTAATGTGTTCGAATTTGTGTCTGTATTGTTGAATTTTAATAAATTTGTGTTATGTGTAATTTAACGATGAATTTGTGTAATTTTGACCGTTTATGTGATTTTGGAAATTCAAGGACAAGTTGGTGTAATTTGGATTGTTTATGTGTCATTAAGTGTGATTAAGTGATTACCTGTCATTAACGACGAATTTGTGTAACTTGGATTGTTTTGATCATTTATGCGTTATTATGTGATTGTGTGATAAACGATGAATTTATGTAATTTGAATCGTTTCCCTGCGATTATGTGATTATATTGTTAAACTGACGTAATTCGGTTCAATTATGAGTGTGTCAAGGTTACGGGTCATTAATGACTTGATTGCATTGCATTAAATGTTGTCTGCTGCTATATCAGTAGTTTGCGTGAGTTAATTCATGCATACCTATATCCAATGTAAGTTAAGTCACGCAAAATTAACACTAGCGTGAGTTAACTGACAGAAGAGCATTTTAGTCTTTTCAGTTGGGAGCGAGAAATTTCTGTTGGGTAAAGAGTAGAATTCATCTACATATGAGTCAAGAATAAGGTTCTCTTCCTCAAAATGTGAGCTTTCCTAACCGGCATCTTTACTTTTAATTTTTCCATTTTTAAACATTAAGGACAGTGTCCAATTCTTTAAGAAAAGGTTTCTTCTTCTTCTTGTTATTCTAAATTCTACAAAAAAATCCTTTCATTTTATTTTTATGCTTTATTTAAAAAAATTATCACTCTATTTCATGTCTAAAACCTTATTCGTTTTGAAACATGTTAGAATAAGGAATTTCAATTATTTTCTATATTTGGGTAAAGGTAAATTAGAAATTAGGAGCTTAAGATTATGACTTAGAAATTAAGATGATAATTAGGGGTGTGCAAAAATATGGTTAACTGAACGATATCACTAAACTGAACCAAACTGAATCAAAAAACACTGAACCACTATTTTAAACTAATTCAGTTAACCAAATCTAATTTAAAAATCGGTTGTAACTTGTTTTGAACTCTTTGTTATTTTCTTCTACAAATGTTGAACCAAAATAATTTTAAGAAAATTTACAAATTTATAAACAAAACAAATTTATATATATATAAAATAAATAACGGTCACATAAATCATATTGAAGTAGTGGTAAATTGACTTTGCATAAAGTTAAAAGTCATGGGTTCAACTCTAATGTTGGATATTTTTTATTTAAAAGATAATTTATATTAATTGATAAGTGTCGGCCAAAGCCGCCGTGGTGGTCGCCAAAGCTCCACCATGAACGACCACCATCGGCCACTTTCGACCACCACCTACCACTTCTCTTTTATAAATAATAATATTACATTATTCATTTTATTTATTTATATATTAAATTATTTAATTTAAAATTAATATAAAAATCTAAAAAAGAAAAAAATGCAAAAACTAAAAAAAGCATGCTTTAATAAAAAAATATAGTTCAAAATTATTAAACCAGTTTTGAACCGGTTTTTAAACTGAAGTGCATTGTTTTTAAAAATAAACAATTTTTTTAAATGGTTTTAAAAACTGAATTGAACCATTAATGTTGTTCAGTTTCAGTTTAGTTTATGCACCATAAACACCCCAATGTTGACCCATTGCTTTGTTGAACTTTCCTAATACTTATACACACTTACCACTATTGTCTCCAATAAGATGTGATATGATAGATCAAATAATAAAATTTAAACTTGCACATGGTGCAAGATCAATTTAAAGCCAATGGTGCAAGACGAATGTATATATTGCTCCAAACCAAAGTATGTTGTGATGGGTTTTCAGTTGCGTGTCATTTGGCTTTTGATACGTTTGTTTGTTTTTATCTCTCTTAGACCAAAGTATTTATATTTATTTTAATTATTTATCTATCATTCTCTTTTATTTAAAGAGATATGATAAATGAATACAAAATAATAGACACAATACAAACACCATTGTATTCCACTATTCATAATTTTTTTTTATTTTAAAAAATGAAAACTGCAACTCTCCATCTCTCTTTGCTATCCATCTTCACTTGCTTCCGACCACCGGAGTTGTCCTCCGACCGCCGCCGTTTTCCCTCAATCGTCGTTCTCCCTCTTCCTCATCCCTCATTATCCTTCTGGTCTCTATTGTTTCTGGGCTGCAAGTTTTCATCGGATCTGAGCTTTTCCGTTTGTGGTGATGGAGATGAGACGGCGACGAGAGAAGAAGTACGGGAAAGAGAAGATCGTTCATTCAGAGGGAGAGAGAAATTGGGATGTCAAATCATAATAATACCCCCAAATTTTCAGTTGAAAACCCAATAATTAATACCCTTGCATTTTAATTGAAATTAAAAAATTACCCTTAAGAGGCATACAGTGTCAAAATTGTGTCTATTTTTTTGCGTTTGATTATCATTTCTCTTATTTAAAATACACTAATAAAAACATGAACAATACAAAAAGTCAATGACTCGAAATGAAATCAAGTGGCGACTACCGATCTCACTTGTGTGATATTATGACGTACATTCTCTAACTACAACATGACATGTGGTTTTTGTTGTTTTCTTCTCTTTCTCTTTTATAATGTCATCTAACATTCCTGTCACAATGTTACATAAGTGGGATCGATGGCTCATGACTACTCCCTCAATCGAAACCTGAAAACTCCTGTTATGATCCAAAATAGTACACGAGACATGTGTCACTTGATCCAATAATTAAGTGAATAAAATTAACAAGAAGATATTCTCTTAACCTTCTATAAAAGGGACCAATAATTGAAAGAAAAAGCATAAAGAAAATTGACGAGGTCTCTCTCATCTCTCTCCCTTTGGACTCTCTTGTAGAGTAATGACTTAAGTCTTTAGACTTAGTATTCTCTTATCTCTTTTATTTTTATTCTCTTTTATGTACTAAGAACACAATTTAATTGAGTTCTAATCTATCACTTTTATCTTTGATTGAATATTAATTTTCAATTATCTCTTTTATTACGTTATCAATCGTAGAAACCATTACAGCTCCACTTGAGTAATTCTCCACCAATTTCCGTGGCTATATGAGGACTGAAATGGACCATGGGTTGGCTCGATGTCCTATAAATTATGAACAGTACCGGACAAACATCTCCGCAATCAAAGGTCATGCGACACGTGCAAGTCCACACGAGGCGTGTGCTCCCACGTGTCAAGTGTACTACCTGTCGGCATTTCGTTGACGTCTATACCCTCTTCCCATGCAACGTGGATATATCCCTTCCAACCAGAACCAAGAACTGTGCATTCGTTTTGTTTGTACCCTACTTCTGAAAAAATATTTCAAAGACACTAAATATTCATTCTACTAATCTAAAATTAAAAAAAAGATGTTAATGATCCAATGATGATTAAGATATATAAAAAATGAGATATTGAATTAGATATATGAAAATTAAAGTATGTAAATATTATTTGTTGTTGTCTAATGTATCCTCATTTTTCTTCTTTGCTTTCCTCGTATTTTTTCCATTTTTGTTTTTCTTTTTGATTTGGGGACTTAAATAGTTAAATCACAGTGGAGTATTTCATGGACAAAACTTGTACACTGTTGTAAGTACTATACTTTATGTTGTTCTTGTCATAAAGAGATAACTTTTAAATCTGTAAAAAATAAAGGATAACTTTTAGAAAATTTACTTTAGAGAATAGCAAGAAGCCCCTATAATATTCGAAGTTATTTATTTATTTGTTATGTGACTAACGATAGATGTTTGTTGTGAGTTTTGGTTAAATTCGATATACGTTTTTAAATTCATATATTCATTCAGCACTCTATATTTTTTTTATATCACTTCATCAACATATTACATCAATCACATTACTTTTTCCTCCTTTTTTTCTTTATCTTTGTTTTAAGTTTAAGGTGCATACACATACACAGGGTGGGGTGTACACAAAACATTTTCCTCTAAATAATCTACTCACTATAAATGATTTTTGTTTTGACAAGATGAATATTTAACGAGGAATATTATTTAAACAATCATTTTTTGAGGCAAAACCAAAATATACAAAGAAATTTATGTATTGACACAAAAACCAATGCAATAAAAAAAGAGAATAAAAACACAATATAAATATGATAGGGAAAGTTATCTCAAAATTGTCACAAAAATAGTTTTATAAATATCATTTCTCATATTTAATCAATGTGAATGTGGAGTCTAACATGTTATATGATAATCTCATACATGCTTGTATAGGTCATTATTAATGACTCATTATTAATGACTTTTTGTTTTTCTAACTGTAAAAATTTATTAATAACCAAGTTTGTATAGGTCATTGTTAATGACTTGAAATTACATTGCAAACATTTTGGATAATTTTTATGATTTTGATGGTGAAACTCTAGTTGAAGAATTAAAAGTCGAGAAGTGCTATATACAGCGAAGGAATTAGTCTTGAAATTTCACGAAAGCCTTGTTGTCATTATTTAATTGGATGGAAATCAACACTCTCAGTTTTTGACGGAAAAAAAAGGAGGAGGGGTTGTGTGAATTACAATGGTCGTGGGTTGTTCGCGAGTTGCAATTTCGCTGTATACATCATTTTCCTTAAAAGTCATTGGTTTTAATAGTTGAATTCAAATCAAGTTTTATCTATTATGATATTAAGTTCTTTCAATATGCATGATTGTTTTTCTATTGCATGCATGTATACCTTATAAAATAATCTTAATGATCTGGTGAAAGAATTTTTCTATATTAAAATTGTTGAAGTTTATGTACCAAAAAGTTTGTTAAAATTTTATTTATGATCTACAATGTCATAAAATCAAATACGTAGTTTTACTTTGATTTCAATAGAACATTTTTTTTTAAAGAATCTTAATTATGAACTAATTATGAATAATTTTATAGCAAAAAAGTAAGAATAATGACAACTTATAGATGACCCAATGCCATTGACCTGATCAGCTGTTGAATTGGCATTGGCACATTGCCAATTGTCATTGTTATAAATGGTATAAATCTTGGCATCTGTTGTGTTCCACTTATAGAGTACGAAATAGAACACTTGTATTTGTAATCTCAAAAACCTACAAGTAGGGGCAGGCCAGCTTGAATGATTTGGGGGATGTCCAACGGATTGGCCCATGCTAGTGTGGATGTTGTAGGAACCAATAAATATAGATATATATCTTCGTATTTTGTAGTTAAAGTTAGTAAACTACTCCTTTCTACCTAAAATGGAAAGAATAAAACATTAGTTTAAGGGGGTCAGTTAGTTTGTGTGGTCACATGACTCCATTTACTTAATTTGTCCATGGTGGGGGAATGCTGTTCAACCGTCCAAATATTGATTAATTATTCAAAGAGACAAAGATTAGGATATTCAAAGGATAATTTATTGGTGCATGCAATTTACTTGTGTCTGTTTTTTTGGTTAAGCGGTCCTTAAGGAATGCTGTGATTATAAAAGTATATAAAAGGTATATGTGGAAGAGTGCTTTTTTTACCTTGAATATTGTTGTTTTTTTAGGGTTTTAGTCAAGATGGTTTAGTGCTTCCTTTAAGCCTTTATATAGTGCTGTGCGATATGAACTTGTAAACAAACTAGAAATTGGAGACTCCTTTGCACACACATACACACAAGATTGGACAAAATGGCAATCCAAGCGTAATTAAAAATAATAATGAACTAATTCATTTGAGCACATGTCAAAACAGAGTATTAGTATGTTACATTTATAGGGAACAAAAGGGCTCTCAAATATGATGTCCTATATATATTTCATATTATTACTACATTTGCTTCGAAGGGTGGTGAAAAGTATTACTAGTGGGTTATAGTATCCAAGCAAAAACTTTAATTTCTCATCTCAAATATGATGTCCTTATTTAATAATTGGGAGCATTTTCTATTTTCATTTCAGATTTCGTGTTTTATAAAAGTATACATTGTTTAGGATCAAATAGGTTTGGGTCTGTTAATCAGTGTCCCTGGAGCGTTGATTCAAGGAATTTATATATAAAATTTTTGTCTTGAAAATATAAGATTTTACTTTTGATTAAGTAACATCTACTAGTATACCATTTTTTTACAAGAACTTGTTTGTTTTGAATGCTTATATCCAATGCCCATGGAACATTCTTTAACATTCTCCAACTTTCCTATAAATATATTACCTTTTTGCTTATAGTTTCGCTCAATTTATTTTTTAAACAATGATCTTTTAAATGTTTTTTTATTATTAAACTTGATTATCAGCGTTAACATAAGGTATCCTTGACATTGTATATAGGAACTAAAAACAAAGGATGATATATTTATAGTTTTTGATCCTTACAAATATACCATTTTTCAAAAAAATATCACTTCAACAACATAAATGGCTATAGAGCAATTTCCCCCAACAATATCTTGGTCGGGCTCCTAAGCATAGTTTTGAAACTCGGTTCGAACCGGCCGGTCGAACCGGTCCGACTGTGAACTGGTGGATAGACCGAGTCAAGCCACCTTTTAGATCGGTCATGTAATTAGACCGGTGTGAACCGATGAGACTCGGTTAAAACTGGCCAAAACCGGTAACTCGACCGGGTTTTAAGTCAATCCGGTCTAACATTAAATGCACAGTTTTGTAGAAAAATCATGAATTTTTTTAAACAGTTGGTGCCTATAGTAATCGAACCATGTACACCAAAGAGCACCAGGAAACTTGACCACTACAGCCTCAACATGTTTGTGTCAACTAGTGAAATATAATATATATGTACAAATGCTATTCTGCATTTTTTTCCTTTTACATCATTTTTTTTAAAGGGCACATCATTTTTAATAGTAAAAAATATATAATATTAAAAAGAACACATCGTTTTTTTTCTTTTAAAAAGAGCACATTATTATTAAATATAATATTACACAATAATAATAATAATATCTCTCCCCTAAAAAAAAATATGGACATCGTATATTTTTTAGAAAATCTACAAATTATATTAATATTAATATATATATGCAAAATAAAAACTATTTCTTGTCGAAAAATATAGCTATACAAATATTAATATACACACTACATGTTAATTTTTTAGTTTTAAGTGGCCGAGTCATTGATTCAATCCGATTTAATATAGTTAAATATTTATAAAACTTTAATCGTAAGGCCGAGTCATCTAGCCGAGTTATTTGGTTTAATCCGGTTCAGTCATACAGTTCAACCAGTGACTGAGTGGTTCGACCATTAACTCAGTGACCCAGTACCCCTGCCGAGTCAATGACCGAGCCGAGTTTTAAAACTATGCTCCTAAGAGCAGAGTTACCTTTTGGACTTGTTTAATATTCTACCATAGAGTGAGTACATTTGGTGTAATATAATAATAATAATAATAATAATAATAATAATAATAATAATAATAATAATAATAATAATAATAATAATAATAATAATAATAATAAATTTATTAATTTTTTGGAATAGTTTTACAATTGGCTTCTTAATATGTGCTCGTAGGCCACTTTTCTAATAAATAGTATTTTTTTTACTAAGTAATATTAATTTTTTTAAACGGTCAATATTATTAATTAGTTGTTCGATTTATATTTTTTTCAACTTAATTAAACCTTAACTCAAGTTGAACCACCCAACCCCATACAATAAATTTGAAACAAAGCAGTTTCGTTGAAGGTTTCTTTGTTTGTGTGACGGTGGTTGGATAATAGGATTCTAACCAAGGATCATCTGGTATATCTTGGGTTATTATATTTTGATTCTAACTTTATGTATTGGCCGTTGTGGCTTGGAAAGAAAGTTCTAGCATTTCTTGTTTGGATGTGCATTTTTTGGAAGTATTTGACCACTCGTTTTGAGGTAATTAGGTATTTCTAATGTGTTTCTGTTGTGTCATTCTGATCATATTCTTCAATTTGAAGGTTCTGATGTATTCTCTAAAAAGATTAAAGATTCATACCTATTTGCATTTAATTTAGATGATCCGCATTTAGGTTATTTTGAAAAGGAAGATTTTTTTTTTTTTTTTG
>Ga0315914_1005395_pt1 | contig 18603 bp, 5 predicted proteins | sample MpolenodulesMG_FD_203920 | JGI IMG/M metagenome (GOLD analysis project Ga0315914, IMG submission 203920) | Medicago polymorpha root nodule microbial communities from Los Angeles, California, United States - elongated nodules | ecosystem: Host-associated > Plants > Roots > Nodule | place: USA... | reverse complement strand
CCCAGCAAAGCGGAAGTTGAGGACGGTGATAAAGATCGCAGTGCAAGGGGGTATTCTCTTGCACCGGGAAAAGGGGCCAACATTTTTAGTTTTAATTTTTATCAATCGGTTACATTACCTGTTGTAGTCGGTTAACCTAAAAGGTCCATGGTTGGACCCTTTGTTAAAGGATGCATATTAGGAGCTCCCTTTTTTATAAGTTAAAAAATAAGTCAATTCAAACAAAAGAGTGTATGTTTTCTCTTTATTTACTTCGATTGTTATGTGTTTTCTTCTTTCAACATCAACATCGTGTGCACACGAAAAAGTTCCACTTAGGTGACATAGATTTTTTGCGATATTGATTACTTTGTCTATATCTCTTTTAATCAATCATTCTTTATTATCAAAATATACTTAAGTCACCAAAACTCAATGTCATTAAGTATTTTCCATATAAAAACTGCAACTAAAATAATTTCTTCATATTTTTTTCACATGTTATTGGAGAAATAAAAAAGGTGTGGATATCACAAATTTTGCATCTATATTTTGTTTCTCTAATAACACTACGCAGGAGCTTTTTTTGTCCAACTCTCTGTACTCGATCAAAAGCTAACGGAAATTCTCAGTTTTCTCAAACTTATTAAGGACAGGTATAAGTAAATTCTTCCGTGTTAAACCTTATCGACAAATTGATTCAATTTCTTTTCTGTTTGTTATAGATTAAAATAAAAATGATTTTAATATTGAACAATTTAGAGATTTTATAAACAAAACTAATCTATTTTGCATTTATTTATCGTAGCAATTTTTTTAAAAAAATATTTCAGTTTTGTTTGGATACAACTATATAAAAGAGATTTTTTGTTGCAAAACTATTTTAATCTCTTGACATTTTCTTTCTCCTTTAAAAAAAATCTATTTTTTGAGAAGTTACTCTTAACAACTTCTCATAAAGTTTTTTTAAAATTCTGATTTTTTTAATTTAAAAACTGTAACAAACGCATACAATACTCTTAAAAATGATTTTTTTCCTTAAAAAAACTACCACAAACGGGCTTAAATACCCACCTAAACTGATTTTTTATTTTTTTTTTAATTTGCTTGCACAAGTGCACCATATATATTAACCATGTATCCATCCGCAAACTCTAAAACTTACCAATCAGCTCCCACTGACCAACGGAGAAGAAAGCTGCAGACAAGGCACTAGCTGAGAAAAAGATTCTAAACCACGCATCCTCAACTGACAAGAAGAAGATGAAGAGAAGCGAGAAGAGCATTGAAACCTACAAAATACACATGTTCGAGGTTTTGGAAAAAATCTGATGTTGAAATCTCCACCGGTACAACTCTATCAGCATCTTTGGACAACAACTCAAGTTAAACCTGTTTTTGATACTACTGCGACGTATCTTAATGAGCCATGAAGACCTACGAAACAAACAAACACTAATGTAAAGTAGTATGAGACTGGCTTTAATCTTCCCATTGTACTATGCCTTTTTTTAGTTTTGGATGCACCAAATTGACTTTAATTGAAGTTTGTATATGCAAAGTTTTAAACTGCAGTCACTCATGATGAATTCTGTTGAGTTACAGTGCCATTTAAAATCTTTAAATAGCGATTTTCCATTGTGATATCTTTATACCTGATTTCTAAAACCTTGGAGTATTGTGGCTGTTGCGAACAACAATTTAGAACTAGGGTTGCTAATGTTTCTAGTCCCTGAAATATAGGTTAAGTTGAGTTTTAGTCATTAAAAAGAAAATCCTTTTAATTTATCATTGTAATGAGATTCCTTTGGTTTCGTTTTAGTTCCTAATTTAGACATGACATACAAAACCGATAAGGTATATTCAGGGTGATGACAGCACTACATGAACGGATAATTAGGGTGTTGTATATTCTGGGAGGTATGTTGATTTAAAAAATCCAATATAATTCCTAGAGAGTAGAAACTGATTTTTTCTTAGGCGACTCAATTGCAGACTTCAACATATGTTTTAAACTAAAAAAAACATTTGGATGCATTTTAGATTAAGCATTTCTGTGATGTGTGTTGTGTCAATCTGCATGTCTTTTTCATGTAAAAAATTAGTATTTATCGTGAATTTATTGAAGCGACGATTTGCATAAACAAACACAGGTCAAGAGTAATGTTGTGAAAGTACTCTTTTAAGAAGGATATACTTAAAAGTTGCTTCATTAATGTTGGTATTTTATTCACTGCTTGTAGAATTATCAAAATCTATATGGCAATTGAAAATTTGATTGTACCCATTCTTGTTCTTGGGGTCATCTAATAGAACGTTAAGACTTTGTTAGGGTTTGAGAAACAGTGACGAGAGAAAAAACAGTGACAAATATAGTAGATTTGACAAAAAAAATCTATGGAAAAAAAGGTTAAAGAAATACAAGATAAAAAAAAGTGTGGGTATTTGCAAAAATATTTTCTATGATTACAACTTCATGAACCCTAACTCGAGAGGGAGTAAAGGATATAACCTACAACTAAAAATGAAAGTAATTTGTTTATACTTGTTTTCTTCTTAGAGGAGAAATAAAAGGTGTGAATTTCACAGATTTTGTTTGTCTCATTTTTACTCCTCTAATTAATCAGGAGAAGTTTAACATATTCTCCGCTTTTTTACCTCAACTTCTTAACATGTACCCTTAGAGCAAGGACACATGATAACATTTCCCTTATAATAATTTTAAGTCTAATTTTTCCAACAATAAGAGTTAGTGTTTCTTATGAAATGCAAATTAAAGACTTCTAAAGAGTTCATGATGGAACAAAAACTCAATTTATGCTTCGTATCAACAATTGATTTCTTGCCAATTTAGGACATTTAAGTACAAACCTGAAAGAAAATTTTAATCAATACTGATAATTAGTGAGAAAAATATATTAGATTCATCCTCAATTTAACTACTAAACTATATAAAATTGAAAGCAACAATATGTTACCACTTACCAACATGTGCACACTCAATAGAAAGCAAGAACCCATGTTATTTTAAAGCGCAATAATAACATACGTGGTGAAGATGAATCCCCAAAAGACCAAGAACGATCATATCATCATAAACAAAGTCTAATGTAAAACCTTATCATAAATGAAAAAAAAAATTAAAAACTAAGCAGGAATTACTTTTGCCGAAAGTACTTTAACGATTCAGCTAATTATACCCGCTATCTGAGACAAAAAAGGACCCAACCAGTGGATGAAAAATGTAATGGACACTAAGTCTACCTAACTTGTATATTTGTATGGTGAATTAGAGCACGCTTGAGCTTATGCGATCGATCTTTCTTCTGCTACATAAACAAACTCACGTCTCATTATATCATATCATATAAAAGAAAATGCAATATTAAAAATGCAATATCTCCTTTGCATGCCGAAGAAGTTGAAGGAAAAAATAATTAAAAGAAAAGGGTTTGCTAACTTTTATTTTAAGAGTACATTTTGAGGAATTTAAAAATAAAAATTTTATATTAAAAATAACAATTTTAAATTTTTTTTTTTAAATTGAGCGCTGATAATATTTATATTTGAAGTTTCTTAACCTGTATCCTCAAACAATTTTAATTTTCATTTAAAATTGGTATCATCAATTCTATATATTAAATTCCATGTATCTAGCCTAGTCAAGGAATATAAAGAAGGAGAAGGAATATTTACCAGCAGGCTGCAGAATGCTAACTCTTAACACCATGGCCACAGTGATTTAGTAATAAAGGGAACCTGGCAAATCCGAAGAAATAATATAACTGTAATAAAACTATGAAAGTGAGTAATATAGGCATAATGAAAGTGAGTAAGGATATTTTTATATATTAACATCTAGTTTTTATACTATGAAAACGTTTTAACCAAAATAAATTATAGTTCCTACCTAGCCACCAGTCCCCTCTTAAAGCACTGTTAGGATTGTTACAATTGAGATCACCATTATCCGTATCTTTCTTGAACTGCAAAGGTGAAAATCATATAAAGTATTAGCTACAACCTCATTGCATAAATATATACTTGAATAGCAAATCATCTTTCTGGAGACTAATTTTAATCATATTCTTAATTACTTACGAAATCAGCTAGTGGCATAATATTATTGGAATTTAATATGCACTTACAATATTATTTAAGCAGTCACATACAATTAAACAAAAATAATTTAGCCACATCAACCGACATCATTTACTTTTATTCTCTTTAAGTTTATTTTAGTTTTTTGTGTGTCAAAGTAAGCATTGCTCTAACATCATTTATATGTACATTAGAAGTAATTGTTATTAAAGTCAAATTATTTGAGATTAGACAATTATAATTTATAATATCAGACAATTGTAATTTATAATTGATCGGTAGTGTAAAAAAATCTTTAAAATGAAATCGAATATGTTCCGACCTTAAGTTTTGTGCTTTCAAAGTATTGTTTGCTTTGTGCTTTGTATGAGACATCGGAGTTTTATCCTTTATAAAAGACGATTTGTTGAATTGAAGAGTGTGAGTGTTGTATATAAAGTATAAACTACCTTAGTCTCGGTTCTCAAACAATGGGAGACTTTTGTGTACCAAAACAAGCCCTCCAATCGAGGCTAACGTTCCAACCTCAAGCCCACAACACTGTGTTTTTGAAGCATGAGTGTGTGTACGTGCGTTATATAAACTATTCTTGACCTCTATTCAACTCTAAACAATATGAGACTTTTTAGTGTACCAGAACACTATATTTATTAAATACATAAATAATTTTATACAAACATTTAACTAGATCGCACCATTTATAAGATGCTTGTATATGTTTTCTAGGAAGGATATAATAAATTTCTCAGGTCAAACATATATATGAAAAAGGATGAAAATGATTGCACTCACAACATCACAGGGTTCAGCTGTACTTCCTATTGGGGTATCATCATCACGACCACCATAGAGGATTGAAGAGCTGAACAAGGTGGCTTCCCCTGTATCTTTATAACAATGGGTATTAGTACTGTTGTTAGATATGTCACTTCCAGAAGTCCTTCAAACGAAACCAAATAGAAACATTACTAAGTAAATGCAGACCTAGTCTTCCATTCGAAAAAAAAAGTAGACTTATTTAAAGTGGTTTTAAGCCATTTATACTTCTAGTGGTATAGTTGTAGCTGTATGTCATGTAAATGATGTTATCAAATTAAAGTATTTTATATTATATATAGATGAAGAGAATTTTCAAAACATATTACCTGGTGTTCCAAGACTTTTTTTTCCCACTTCTTGAATTCTTGATCCATTTTCCTCAACCTAACAAATAAAAGCAGCATTAATATATGTGTTATGTGTGTTTACAAAAACAAAAAAATTACATTTTTAGTTTAACTAGTCGTTATAAAACTGACTTCTAACGTAAATACTAATACTCTTTATGAACTATTTGCAGAATTGCTCTTTTTTCCCTATACACCACCTCACGTCCGGTTTGTTGTACTTGATGCGGGGATAATGTGTGGATGACTCAAATGGATACAAAATTTGGTTGAAAAGTTACAAGTACCACTCTTCATAAATAATTTAAGACCATAATCAGGACCAAAATCAAATTTAGGATCACATAACTAATTGATTTAGCTACATATCAATTGGAAATCACCACTCTTTTCTTAATAGTTGTGAGAGTACTTAAAACAATTTATGAAGATCAAACCGGTAAGAATTTTAAATTACAATTCAATTGATCAAACTGCGATAGAATTAGATTACAAATAAACAAATCAAAAATCAAAAAGCATTAAAGAAAGGTACAAAAAAATTATCACGCATTGAACCAACCATATATCAATGGGTTCAACCAAATTCAATTAGACAAAAGTATAATAGGGATCAAATCAACCGATGAATTGACCGGTTTCTTGTTGATCGTTAATTCGGTCTTACTTTTGTAAACATTGATTTTAACACATATATACATAATTTCTGGAAGGAAAAAAAAAACATATACATAAACTTGGCAGATAAAAGATACAAGCAAAATAATATGAATACCAACATTCAAAAAAACTAAAAATAACAAAACTTGTATTTACAATTGCCATCTTAAATGAGATGAGTTTCACCATGATGTTCTTAGCCACTCTATTTTTTACATAAAAGAACATTTTAAGTCCTTGAGATCAATTATATGCATACTACAAACTAGAATATTCAAGTCAGAGAGAAAAACTACCATACACCAATACTAGATCTCAAGTTTATAAAAAAGACAACAACAAAAAATGCAGACCGGACATAAAAATTTCAAGTAATTAAACCCTTGCATATAATATAGTAGTAATAAGTAAAATGAAATATAGTCATGCATACAGATGGTGGTGATGGACAAATGGAGTCCTTGGGACTGAGTAGTTGATTGAAATTCACGGTTGTTGATGAAGGAGACGATGTTTGCTTTTTGTTGTTGTCCATGTTTCTACAAAACTACTATCCAGAGACACAAAGAGAATACAATATTGTGGAACAAAAAATATAATGATGACGAGGAAATTAAGGCAAAAAAGATCCTATTCATTATCTTAAGATATTATTTGAAAAAACTCATTAAAACGCAATATATATTTTGGTCTATCAAAAAAGGAAATGTTATTGTATATATGGATCAAAGAATTAAGATTTGTAGAAAGTTTTGATCACAATTTGCAACATTTAATGCATTATTAATGTCAAAAACTATATTTTTTATATAGAAAATAAACTGTTTTGTTTATCTATTTATAAAGAGTTGGTCTATTTATCCCCGTGAGCTTAGCTCAGTTGGTATGGATATTGCATATCATATGCAGGGGCCGGGGTTCGAACCTCAGACATCCCACTTCTCCACAATTAAATTGTGTGAGTTCTACCTACTAGGCTACTTGACAAAAATAAAAAAAAAAATTAGTTTGTAGTTCTGATTTTGTTCTTCGTTGTTTGAGCGGGGGTGATGTGGTTAAGTTCATGGTAGTTGTGTTTAAAAGTGTGTAATCTCGTTTTAGGTTTTTAGATCGTTTTTAATTATTTTTTTGTAGTCTTTAGATTTTTTTTAGATAGATAAAATTATAATAGTAATGGAAAATTCACCACATAAATAGAGCTTATACGAAGTCCTTCGATAATTTTATCAATTGAGGTAGAATTTATGGACAAATTTTCTTATGTGAAAAAAATTGCAAATGTGGAAGAATCCCTTTTAATTAATTCCAAAGAAAAATATTCTTTTTTTTTTGTGGTGGGTTGTTTTGAACCCCAGACCTTGCATAAATTATGTATTATCCCTCTCAACTGAGCTAAATTCACGACGGCACATAAAAATATTTTATTAAGAGAAAATTTTGATTGATAATTTAAGATATGAAGAAAAATAATTAAAAATAATTAATGAAAACGTAATATATCTATTTGCGTAAAACATAGATTGTTAACCAGATTATTGCTCCTTCCTTCAGAAAAAAAAAAAAAAAAAAGTTTATTGCTCCAAAAATTATGTCAATTTTTAATTAGAATCCATGGCATTCAATGTAATGTTACTTTAAAAAGCTACTGTTTTCTAATAAAAAAATTCTTTCCTTCCTTGTATATAAGCCCAAAATTAAATTCATTCCCCTACTTCGGAGAATTTTTCTATTTACCAAAATTAAGATATGAAAGAAAAAAATAAAATGATTTCATGAAATGAGGCAGCCTCTGCTTAATTTTTTTAAGGGATTGAAACAGGAATGTTGGTAGCATACATTGTTTGTTGTATATTGTTTTTAATGTACCGTTTATTATTGATGAGGTCTACCTTATCCTCTCTTGTTTAGGAGGTAATACTCTCTCATGATATCAGCCAATCAAAATGTAATATACATATGCAACATTAAATGTCAAATAAATGAGTCAATTTTTTCTAAAAATAAAAGAGTTAATCTTAATCATAAAGTAATTTTTAATACTTTTAATTTTTATTTAATTATATTAAGGTGTTCAATCTTAATTAATTTACACTACAAGACTTATAACTAATAAAATTTTACATCAAATTTCTTTCATCTGGATGTCCTTAAATTCATCACTTACATTCATAAAATTTCTTCCATTCCAGAACCCCGAACATCAGAACAAAAACATTTCCTTCATTCAAATTTCTTCTTCTTTATTCTTCTCAATTGATCAATTCTTGTTTCTTTTTAATTTTTCTTCCCATTTTGATTGTTCAATTTTGTCGTTCCAAACTGCTGCAATTTCCAATTATAGTGAGAATTGTCGTTGTTTCTAGAACAGCGTCAGGTATCGTGACTTATTTTTTTTATTTAAGCATCCAACCTCATAAAATCTGCTAACACACATAGACCTGCCTCACTATCATTCCGGTGTCAATTTAGGTGGGCTAGTTTAGCTTCTTCAAACAAAAAAAAATGATTTTTTTTTTAGAAAAAATTGACTCATTTATTTGACATTTAATATTATCAATGTATGTTACATTTTGATTGGTTGATATCATGAGGGATAAATACCTCCTAAACAAGATAAGGTAATCTAGAAAAAACTTTTAGGAATGCTAGGGTTACGCAGTCTTTGTACACACTCTCATCTATTGGAGCCGCCTCATCGCTTCTTTTTTCTTTCTTCACTTGGAACCGATTCTCCAAGTGGAGAGAGAAACTAGTTCAAGACAAACTTTAGAGAGAGAAATCATCCAGTCATGATGTTTCCTTCTGCAATTCCATTCCTTGTACTTCTTTTTTCTTTCTCTTTTTCACACGCTAGCCTCTCTCTCCCCCCTCCCTTCAATGCTTTTCTGTTACTCCTTCACCCATCGTTCACAAATAGTAACATTTTTAGTTCCAATTTACAATCGATGTAGCATCGTAGAGGAAAAGGATTTTTTTTACACGATTGAAAGGGAAAATCTTAAAATTGAGTGAATCTTTAAAATTGAATTGATAAACAATTTTTTTGGTGTGGAAAGAGTTATGTATCAAATGAATATATAGATTAGTTTGATTTATTTTAATAAAAATGGAATATGTAAAAGCAAGGATCTGGGTTTGAAATTCTAGCGAGCATGAATTAGTGAAGGGAGGTAGCTTATATTCTTCAAGTAAAGCCTTGGTTGTAGGAATAGTTCAGACGTTCTACATATGTACCGATGAATATGATACTGTAATCGCCGGAGATTTTATAAATCGGAAGTTTGGAGGGTTGTCGTGAAGGTGGCTCCAATAGATGAGAGTGTATCCAAAGAACGGGTGTGACCCTAGCATTTCTCTTCTCAAAAACCTTTATTACTTGACAAAATTCATATGACTATTGTTTAAAAGGAGATTATCAATGGAATAAGAAAGATTACTTAAGATCCACGGTATCATAGTATTCACAGAGATGGTAAGCTTCAAAGTAATTTAAGATAATAAGCTTCAACTTTTATTGCACCTTTGCAAACATTTTACTTCCTATATTTATTCCTTAACATAATAATATCATGCTCTAATTAATTTATTTTGCCACATTTTCACACAAAGACAATAGCAATAGGAATGCTAACAGAATACTTTCCAGAAACCCACTTGATAGACCCTTGAGCAATAAAGTTATCACCTCTATTCTCTTTGTCTTCAGGTATAAAATCAACCCAATATGTAACCTTTTGCTTCACCTCGGTGAATGTCATATGAGACGGCCTTACGCTCATACCTACTGCCAAAGGAACATCAATTACCACGTTGTAAGTTGTGTTGACAGGTCCAACATTTGTCAACGTTCTACTATAAAACTGTGAAGTATTCCCCAACCGAATCGAAAATGATGGATAATTAAGTTGTGCCTCTGGTATGCTTTTTACTTAGAGCATTTCACTTTCTGTTGCAAAATAATTCCAACTTGTCTATCAGTATAATTCAAACCACACAAATAAGGAACATAATCATTTGGTTCAATGTCATAAACAAGTCCCGGATCGTTTGCTTTTGAAGGATTAACATGTCCAGCACCAGTGGCAAATACATCATCTGGTAGAAGCCTTTTGTCCTAAATAGGCTTACCATGGAGATTAACTTGATTAGCAGTTGTCATGTTACTGCCTCTATTTTTCTGTCAATTGTGCTAGCACCAACAGTTAAAATCCATGGTGTTTCATTAGCCAATGTACCATAAAACGGACCTGAATTTCCAGCTGAACAGCTAACAAAAATTCCCGTTTGAATTGCACTAAATGCACCAACTGCAATTCCATCTTCAAAAAAAGAAGTAGCGGGTTGTCCAAGGGAGAGAGAAAGAACATCAACACCATCATCAACTGCAACATCCATTCCAGCTAATATGTCACTTTCAACACAACCAAAGACGCCGCATACTTTGTAAATTGCCAAGAGTGCATATGGTGCCATGCCAGTTGCAGTACCATTAGCATTACCAAAGACATTAGCACCTTTCACGGGCCTTCCAGCGGCCGTGCTGGCCGTGTGAGTTCCGTGGCCAACATAATCGTATGGAAGGGATGAATTTACGATGTTCCTTGCTCCAATGATCTTCTTGTTACAAATCCTCTCCCCTGTGAATTCACAATGGCCATTCCATTTTGCAGGTGGAGAAGGCATTAATTCCCTCATCGGAAAAGGAAGGATGTGAGAGGGTTATTCCTGGGACCAACATTCCAATTATGATCCCTTTACCTTGATTGGAATTTCCCCACAATTCTTGATTCTGTTGCAACGCCAAGAAGCTTGTAGTGTGAGTTGTGTGTAATGTAAACATTTTCTCCGGCCGAGTTGACAGAACCTCCTCATTCTCTTCTAGAGCATTGGCTTCTTCCAGGGTCAATTTCACGGCAAATCCAGCCACAATGTTCGGTATGAGAAAATAATACGCTTATGGTTTTGAGTTTTTGTAGTGGCTTGTGGCAAGAGTGAATGGTACCAACCATGCAAACTCTCCTTAGATTGAAGAGAAGGCTTATTGACGTGAACAATGTATGTCAATAAGCTACTTTCATCTTCTAGTTCTTCATTTGCAGCTGTGAATTCTTGGTATTTATGTGCTGAAGTTGAACATATACTTAACACAAGAATGATGCTAAGAAGCAATATTGGAGTTAGTTCCATCTTGGTTAAGGCCCTGATTGTGAAAGATACATGAACCGTAAATATCTTGCAGTTAAGTTATACAGTTTGGAGAGAAAATGATGGACATGGTAGTTAACGATAACACAGCTAGCATAGCATCTTACTTGTTAGAAATTTCAAGATATATAATAAATTAAGGTACTTGCATGGTGGAGTCCGCTAACGTACGCTGATTGATCCGGTTCGCAATCGGTTCAAGATACATAGGATACGGGAGGCATGTGCTCTTGCTTAAATTTTGATTTGCATGCATGTGTCATTTATAGATTTAGCATCAAGTCTTGCCTATGCATTTTCTTCTGTTTTTTGGACAAAAATTATATGCCTTTTCTTGTTAACAACAAACTACTGCCTAGTGTTTCTTTTATAATGGAAGCCTATAGCATTTCAGTTCTAATTAAGTGTTCAATATAAGTAGGGGTGTTAATAGTTCTAAACTACATTGGAACTGAACCATATTAATGGTTTATGTTCAGTTTTTAAAACCACTTTAAAACAAACTGATTTATTTTTAAAATCAATTCAGTTCAAGTTTAAAACTGGTTCGGAACCAGTTTAATATATTTGAATCATATTTTTTTAGTGCACTTTTTTTTCTTCAAATTTTTATATTAATTTTTAATTAAATAATTTAATATATAAATAATTTAAATGAATAATATAATAATTTTGAAACAGTGGGTACCAAATTTTATAAACAAAAATCCAAATTTAAAATAGCTTATTCAAAAAAGTTTATCTTATACAAAATAGCTCATTACAATCTCTTTTTAAAAAATAACTTATTCAAAACAGTTTATTTATGTAAAAACAACTTATTACAATCTCTTTTTAAAAAATAGCTTATTCGAAATAGCTTATTTATGCAAAACAGCTTATTGGGATCTCTTTAAAAAAACAGCTTATTCGAAACAGTTTATTTATGGAAAACAACTTATTAGGATCTCTTTTGCAAAAAGCTTATTCATGCAAAACAGCTTATTAGGATCTCTTTTTAAAAAAATAGCTTATTCGAAACAGCTTATTTATGGAAAACAACTTATTAGAATCTCCTTTGCAAAAATAGCTTATTCGAAACAACTTATTTATGCAAAATAGGTTATTAGGATCTCTTAAAAAAAGCAGCTTATTATGTTTTTGGCTATGTCCCTAGTTCAGGACTTAAATTTCTTATATATGATATGATAGGATTGATTCCTCACGGATAATTCCATGATCACAGAACAATTCTTTCAACCATATATTATATTTTCAGTGCACGCATCCATTGTATTTGTCCACCTTTTGGTACCCATTTGGCTTCGCATATTTCCTTTTCCAATCATTTACTAATTCAATCAAAAATATTTTCAATGTCACTGAATTAAAAAAAATTAGTGGCACCCAGTTTACGTCAAGTTTATGATTTTTTTTCTTTTGGATGGACGTCAGGATTACGATTGACTCACGTAAACAAAAATCAGTTTCAAATTACCAATTTGGAGAGACAAAATTACATGATTGTTGGGTATGACTCTCTATTTGCATATTTCATACTATATGTTTTCTTTTGAATTGGGATTGTTCTAATTCTCTTCCGAAAAAAGAAAAAAAAAAGTTAGTTTTTTCTGAGGAAAACAAAAGTTAGTTAATTAGACTAGTTAGTTGTTGTACTTACCGTATAATCATAAATTCTCATTGTTCAATATACTTTTCGAATAAGCTGTTTTTTTTTTAAAAAAGAGATTCTAATAAGCTGTTTTGCATAAATAAGTTGTTTCGAATACATTATTTATATATTAAATTATTTAATTAAAAATTAATATAAAAATCTGAAGAAAAAAAGTGCATCAAAAAATATGGTTCAAATATATTAAACTAGTTCCGAACCAGTTTTAAACTTGAACTGAATTGTTTTAAATTTATGGTTCAGTTCATAAATCATTTAATATGGTGCAGTTTTTTTGTGATCCGGTTTGGTTCAGTTTATGGATACAATTCAGTTAACCACATTTTTGCACACCCCTAAATACAAGTTGGCTGCTTGATTTACTTTTAAATTTTGTGGTTCTCGATTCGAGACTTGGTACTAACAAAATATTGTCGGTCTCTTGAAATCACTGGTTGCATGATTTACTTTTAAACTTTGTGGTTCTCGGTCCGAGATTTGATACCAAAGATAGGACAACGTTAGATAAAGCATGAACTACTTCATTAGATTGTCTCCAACTTAACTCAACAAGTGAGTTTTCAAAACATAAATTACAGCACTGCTTGCTTACATTCAGATAGCACAACACCAAATTTAACTAATTTCATTGCAATATGAATACAAATTTGTTAAATTTCCTTAATTGTGTAGCACAATCTTTTTGCTGATGATGGTGAGAATGTGGCAATGCTTGTTGATGCAGACGAGGCCACTAGTATACTTATAGAGAACCTTGATGGCTTCGTGTAGCTGCTGATTGAACGACTCAGGTTTCATGCGTTTAGACAGAGATCCAAAAACGAAGAGAAATTGAAAGGTGATGTGAGGTTTTCTTCACCAAAAAATTGATTTCGGTTGGGCTTGGGTCGGGTTGTCTCCGAGAAACGGCATAAGGATTCCAGGACTCGAGGGAGGGATCTTATCGTCACCGTCGGAGTCGAGTAGGGTAAAAGCTTCCTCCATTGAAAAAAAAAGTTTATCATCACTCAGAGCTTTACCCGTTTCATTGGTGTAAAAAACTGAATTGTTCTCTTGGCAAAGTCAATAACGTTTATTCTCATATTGTTCTCTAACTATTGATTTTCTTTCTATCTCTTTGCTCTCTCATTCAATCTTACAAATTTCAGGAACACCTTCCAATACAAGAAATCCTTATCTAGCAGTTTGTTACTCTCGTCGGTACTTTTCTTGCTGTGTCTACAAGTTAAATTTTGTTGATTTTGTAGTTTGGCCTAAGGGCCTCCCTTGTATAAAAAAAGGTTTACATATTGGAAGACCAGAATCGACTTAAAAAATACTATACTGGATTGAAGTATCAACGAGGCGTCCTCACAACTTGATCAGCAGAAAATTGACTTGCTTCTCTGAAATGCTGATTACAGGAAGGCAATACAATAGGTTTTAATGAAAGCTCATTTTCCCAGTGTAATTTTTTCCCTTCTAAGCGATCAGCAAGCTTTTAATTAAAATAAAAATCCTATGTTTCATTTGTAAACGCAAGCTCACACACACAAGAGTGCAGAAATACAATAATCGTTTGAAACAACTTTCGAACAGTTTACTTATAAAGAATACAATGCAGTCAAGGTAAAATGATTAATATCTTTCTACTTTATCAAAGCTTCTTAACAAAATAAGAAATTGCATGGCCCATCAAGTCTCTAGATAAACCTCAAAATGACCTTGCAGATTGCCAGTGCAGCAACCCTCTGTTTACCGGAAAGCATGAAGAATGAGTCCATACAATCTCTAAGCAACCAAAGTGCTGGCAGTTGTTGATTCGCTGCAAATTCAAAAGTCATTAGTTGAGATAGGAACATGGTAGAATTGCAAATTAACTGGAAGGCAAGACGGGAAAGTTCAACGGATTAAAAGATTATAAAGAAACGTTGATTCGCTGCGAATTCAAAAGTCATTAGTTGCGATAGGAACATGGTAGAATTACAAATTAACAGGAAAGCAAGACGGGAAAGTTCAAGAGATTAAAAGATTGTAAAGAAACATACAGCTGTGCACAATTCAATAAAAGTACAAAAGAAATAATAAAGCAGGCAATCACACAATAAAATTAGCCTATTGAGAAACAATATTATGCATGTACGTCAACAGAGTAACTGCAAAAATTTATATCAAAGTAACTAAAACCCTGGTAATTAACAGAAATTGATAACAGAGTAACCAATTTAATTGGTATGTGCATGGGTTAGTACATAGAAAGCGCCTGAGTAAAAATTTAGAACGAAAATCACTTTATACTTATACTTATTTAGTAGAATAAAACACATACAATGGAAAAATAAAGGCTTCATTGTTGAAAATCATTTTTAACTAGTCATTCTTTTCCACTTTTCATCTAGTCAACCAGACGCGCAATTGAACTTATTTTAAAAACAGACTTGACTTGAGCTGGAGATGAAAGAGTATGAATTCAAAATTAAAATGTTGAAAACATGAAGGAAGATGCACCCATGGGTAGGGAAAGCTATTAAGCATTCTATTCAGAGAGGACTAGTACTCAACCCAAAATGCATTAGTTAAATTTATAGTTGACAAGATCCTATCGAAGTGCTCATGGGTCCTAGCAAACTTTATGGGATGCCCCAATTTTTAACGACCCTTTCAAATAAGGGGAAGAAAGTCATTATTTAAAATACATCTATTTCATTTCCTTTACCCTTTGATTATTACCTCCCTTCTCGTAAACATACCTCATATCCCCCTGTCTATCACAAAATGGAATCTAGGTCCCCAAAGTTTAAAGGCATTCCAAAAGTTAATTAGTTTTTTTAATCAATACTTATATAAATCTTCCCCTAGACAAGCAAAAGGAATTCAACATAAATAGGTAACGTAAACTGAAAAAATGCAACTGATGGATCCAATGCATTCCACCACAAAGCTCAACATCAAAATTTGACTAATGACATAAACAAGTGTAATTCTTCATCTTGCTTCAAACATAAACAAGGTCAATTCTTCATCTTGCTCCAAAATAGAAAAACTGTAACCGGTGACTGAACCTATAGCATTTGCAGTTGAATCAATTTTATCTTGCTCCATAATAGAAAAACTGAAATCGGTGACTAAACCTAGCATTTGTAGTTGTATCAATTGGATGGAAAATACAAAACTATTGGCAAAGGGTGTGAAAATCTTACTATTTCCACACAGGAGGAAGCTTCTTGGTTTTCTTGTAATAACGAGCAAGACGGTGGATTCTGCTCTCAACAAGGATGAGTCTGAACTTGGAGTCCTTGTCCTTTCTGTTCCTCTCCAAATGCTTGCGGATTGAAACTGCCTTCTTTATCAAATGGTACAGATCCTCAGGAATCTCAGGTGCAAGTCCTTCAGTTAAACAAAACAATGCATAAATTCAAAGGGTTATATATGTTTTTAGTTCCTCAAAATTATCTACTTTTTTATGCATTACCTGTAAAACTAACTAAACTTGAATGTAACTTTATGAAGATTATAAATGTATTTAGGGCCTGTTTGATTGACTTATTTGAGTTTATTATCAATTGACATAAGCACTTGTGAGACTATTTTGGAGAACTTAAAAAGCTTATGACATGTTAGTAAGCTGTTTACAGCTTATTTACATAAGCTCTCCAGCATAACTTGCAGTACCGTCTCAAATAAATTGGAGCCCCTGTTCTAATAGACTAATACTTGGCCTCAAAATTTTGGACGCCGAAATTGGTATATGCAGGAATTTGGACCCTTAAACACTTTGAGACCCTCATAATTTGGGATTTATTGATATAATTAAGTTCAGAATTTCATATTTGATTAAAATTTGGACAGTTAAACATTTCTATGTAATTTATTTTTTAGAATTTGGGACCTCAATTCCAAGGCACTGTGTGCACAGGCTGTTCACCGGGCTCGATAACTTGTGAAAACAAGTTATAACTTATACAAAAACAGTTTGCCTCTGTTTTATGATTTCGTTTATCCAAACAAGGCCTAACAAAGCGAAACGACACAGAGCATAGAGAGATACCATGAGCTTTGAGGATGCGGAGGATTTTGCTGCCGGTAACGCTCTTGACCTGAGCAATGCCGTGAGAATCACGAAGAATAACACCGATCTGAGAAGGAGTCAAACCCTTCTTAGCAAACTTGCAAATAGTCTCATCAACCTGAAACAAATTCAAAATATAAATAATAAAAAATCATCAAAGTTTTGAATTAATGTGAAATTAGTTACCTCTGGTGAAGAGATCTTAAGCCAGCTAGGAGAAGTTCTTTTGTAGGGTAAAGCTGAGGATGAAATACCCTTACTGCAATCAAATCAAATCAAATCAAATCAAACAAATGGTGTGAGAAGGAATAATGTTGAATTGAGATTGGAAGAGGAGATGCATACCCTTTACTGTGCATACGCCCCATGGTTTCTGGCTTCGGCTATCACTGTACCGCAACGCTCAAGGGGATACAAACCCTAATTAATCAAGGGGCATTTTTTTACTATTGCTTGTGTTTGGGTTGGGTCCCCAATATCTTTCTTTTTTGTTTTTTTTTAACTTGAAAATGTCATTATTTTTTTATTTTTTGTATCAAGTAGTTTAGTGGCCGGAGAAGTGAGGTGTTCGGGTTTCGAACACCGACCTCTGCATATAACATGTAATATCCCTATCAACTAAGTTAAGCTTACGGGGGTTGTAAATGTCATTATTATTATGTAATAAACAACTTTTGATGGTAAAAAAACAAAAGTGTAAACAATAAAATCATTTTAGACAAAAATGTAAATTATAAAATAAAAAAATTACAAAAATTGTAAATTCTAATGATATCTTATTTTAAATCTAAAATATTCAAAAAGATATTTAAATATATTACTCTCAACATTCATTGATTGAATGTCTTCTGTGCATCCAATTTGATCTTTAAATTGGAAATTCAACTTTTTTTTCTTCTAGTTATTATGCTTGATGACAATTTTGGTCCCCTTGTATACATATTTTTTTAGAAAAAATTATACTTATTGTCCTTTAACTAAATTTCAGATAATCATTTTGTTTTTTTATCATTTTTTTATGTCATTTTCATATGTTTAAATATGGATTTTGAAGCATCAAATATTAAATTTATATGAAATATATATGAAGGACCATATATTTTAACATGAAGAACTCATATTAAAATAAAATCATAGTTTTGAATCTTGAAAATTCATGTGCAAATTGATCAAAATGACATGAAAGAAAGATAAAAGACATTATTGTTTTTCGAAATTAAGTTAAGGGACCACGAGAATAATTTTATCTATTTTTTAAATTTTAGTCCACCATTTTATATACTAGCTTTTTGTTTACTATATTTAGGCATGGAAATGGGGCGGGGTGGGGACGAGTTTTACATTCCCCATCCCCATACCCGATTCCATAGTTTTAAAACTCGGCTCGGACCGGCCGTTCGGACCGTGAACCGGTGGGTAGGCCGGTTCGAGCCAACATTTGGATCGGTCATGCAATTGACTCGGCCGAAACCGGTCAAAACCGGTGACTCGACCGAGTTTTTGGTCTGACCGGTTCTCTATTTTTTTTATTTTTTTTTTGCTTTTAGCTTTACAAAAACGACGTCGTTTTGGATTTTTCAATTAAAAAAAAAGAAAAAACTGGAATTAGAAAGGTCAAAAAATGGTAGAAAGACTCCAAAACCTCACTCCCTCCATTCACTCATCTGTTTTCATGTTTTTTTTTAAATTATTATTGTTGCTAATGACAATAATAATTATATAAATTTAATCCGATTCAACCCGATTAAATTTATAATAATTAGCCTTTGAAA
>Ga0315914_1005393_pt1 | contig 18605 bp, 6 predicted proteins | sample MpolenodulesMG_FD_203920 | JGI IMG/M metagenome (GOLD analysis project Ga0315914, IMG submission 203920) | Medicago polymorpha root nodule microbial communities from Los Angeles, California, United States - elongated nodules | ecosystem: Host-associated > Plants > Roots > Nodule | place: USA... | reverse complement strand
TATGTAAGTACTTTTTAGTGTACATATCCAAACATAAATAGCTTATCAAGTATAAGAGCTTATGATGTAAGCTCTAATGTTATAAGCCCTAATGTTATAAGCATCTATATAAGCTGTTTATCCAAACAGGGCCATAGTATACTAGCTTTTTTAATTAAACGTTTTCTAGATATATTTAGAGTAAATTACACTCTCCTTTCCTCAAAGATACTTGAAATGCACTCCCCTCTTCTCTTATGTTAAAATATACACTTCTCTCTCCTTTTATTCAAAACATATTAGAAAATATTTCACTCCTCTCTTATGTAAAAATCTACGCTTTAGTCCCTCAATAATTTTTTTTTATAATAATCTAGCAAAAAAATAATCGAACACATTTCAAAGAAAAATAATATTGCGGGTTCATTTAAATATAATCAAAGTTTGAATACATATCTTTCTCTATTTTGTATTCACAATTTCATTAACATATAGTTTTAAACTCTATTATAAAATATGAAACAACCCAAAATAAAATTAAAATATGTGAAAAATTACTAAAGTCGATTAAGTATGGTTATTTAAAAGTGAATTTTATACTCTAAATTATAAAATTAATAACAAAATATTTAAATTTAATTGTCATTGACATTTAGATTATAAAGAAACGAATTTATATTTTTTAAATGGTGATTCAAAATTAATATATATTATAAAATATTTATTTATGTTAAAATAGATTAAAGTATAATCCATATTTAATTATTAAGGGAGGGGGTTGTAATTCAAGCATCTTATAAGAGATGTGAGTATAAATTTTAGAGTAAATTACACTCTCCTCCTCTCAAAGATGTTTGAATTACACTCTCCTCCTCTCTTATGTTAAAATATACACTCTCCTCCGTTGAAAAGTAAAATTTATAATCTCATCCCCTATAAGATGCTTGAATTACAACCCCTCCCTTAATAATTAAATATGCACTACACTTTAATTTATTTTAACATAAATAAATATTTTTATGATATATAATAATTTTGAACCACCATTTGAAAAAAATAAATTTATTTCTTTATAACTTAAATGTCAATGATAATTAAATTTAAATATTTTGCTATTAATTTTATAATTTAGACTATAAAATTAACTTTTAAATAACCATACTTAATCATCTTTAGTAACTTTTTCACATATTTCAATTTTATTTTGGGTTGTTTCATTTGTTAATAAGGTTTAAAACTATATGTTAATGAAATTGTGAATAAAAATAGGGAAAAATTTGTATTCAAATTTTGATTATATTACAATGGTCTTGCAATACTATTTTTTTGAGGTGTATTAGATTATTTTTTATTTTTGCTGGATTATTAGAAATGAAAAAAATTATTGAAGGAGCAGGGTGTAGATTTTAACATAAGAGGGGAGGGGAATATAATTCAAGCTTCTCTTAAGGGAGGAAAGTGAAATATTTTCTAATATGTTTTGAATAAGAGGGGAGGGAAGTGTATATTTTAACATAAAAGGAGATAGTAGTGTAATTCAAGCATCTTTGAGGGGAGGGTAGTGTAATTTACTCTAAATTTTACTTTTCAAGGGAGAGGAGTGTATATTTTAACATAAGAGGGGAGGAGAGTGTAATTCAAGCATCTTTGAGGGAAGGGGAGTGTAATTTACTCATATATTTATAAAAGAATACTTAGAAAATAGAGGGAAGGAGAACATATGATATAACTTATGAGAAATGATATTCGTAAACCATTTTGTGGCAACTTTTGAACAACTTTCTCTCTCGTAGTTACATTGCATTCTTAGACTATATCTTTTTTTTTCCTCCATCTCTATTGTTTTTGATCAATTAGAAGAGAGAAAAAGAAGATTATCACAAAATGGTTGTACAAATATCATTACTCATAATTTATTGATGTGTAGGGGCGTCGCTCGACCATATTTTTATAAGTGAGACTCAAACTCGATCTCATTAAACTATGCACAAATTAGGGATCAAAATCTTTTCCAACTACCAGACGGTTTTAGTAGTAGCAAAAAAACACACAGACAATTCTATTGAATATTGATGACGAACTATTTCAATCATTGATCAATTTAATATAAAGTTCTCTGATCCTCATAAAAAGGTGGGACTGAAATCAATGAAATATAATGATACATTGATACTACATATGTTAAAATTAGTTTAAAATTAAAAAAAATATAAAAAAAAATCTGCATATATTATGCAATGGCTAGAAATTACATTATTTTATAGAATAAATATTATATATAAGACCCATAAAAAATAAAATTATATGTAGCGACCCTATATTCCTTGAAAAAAATGTAGCGACCCCTATATAAAATTATACTAAAAAACGGACAATCAAAGCATTTCACTGGTTCCATAACTTTTCGTCTGGTTTGTGTGTGTATGAATTTTATCACAAAAATAAATACAAATTTCAAATTAACAATCTTTGTTTCTTTTTGTTTTGATGTTATACGATTTTGTTTTTTAGTTAGTTTCAATGAATTTGTGGTAAAATTTATTATGTAAGCTAACGCCACCTATTATTTAGGTCATAATCACATGCTTTTTTATATGCTTTATCTTTCATTCTACCAAAATAAATAAATAAAAGCATGCTTTCATATATGTCGTGCTACTCCATGCTCGTTTGATATATCTATTATCTTATTTCTTCTACAAAGTAATTTATGCCTCTAATGTAGCACACTCCATGCCACAATCAGTATAGAAAGCGATATTTTTCGGTTTATTAATCAACCACTCATTGCGATTGACTTGTAAGGACAAAGTGAATTGCCAACTTTCGGATTAATTTAGAGCAAAATTCCATATTAGTGAGCAATCCAAAACCTACTTGACTGTTAGATAGGCATAACACCACTATTTGGATTCATTTCAGAGAAACTATACTACGGTCACAAACATAAATGAACAGTGTTTAGGCAAACATTCAGGAAATGATTTTCTTTAATAATTAAAAAGAAATTGATAATAAAATGATTTGATATTTTGAGAAAATGCATTTTTATGTGTGTGTAACCAAACACTGTTCATTTATTTTTATGACTATAGAAGAATATCTCATTTCATAGCCGGCCTCCAAACCGTGAAGCACTATTTCGAGGCCATATAACTAAGCTAGTTTTTATACTTAGGCACTCTTCAATTGTCCACCTTATACCGAATTGTTCATAGCTTATAAGTTTATATGATTACAATAAACTTATTTGATAAAAAAAATGGCAAAAAAGAAAAAAAGTTAAGAAAATTCTACATGTGCCTTAATCCAGTGAAGTGTTCTATAAGGGTCTGGAAAGGGAAAGTTTCTAGGTTTTATGTTGACAAATTGATGGATAGAAGGAAACTTGGACGATTGACCATGGATTTGAAGGTGATTCGCTTAACGTGGTCTATAGTTTTCACAACATTTCAAATTACCATTCTTACTTTAGTATGAAGTTTGTTGATTGTAATCGTCTTAGTTTTTTGCTTACATTTTTTTTAGCCGTGTTAAATGTAGTGCTGATGTAGCTACTCATTTTTTAGTCAAATATAGTTTAGATTGGGAGTTGTCTTCATTGTATTACTTCTCTTGTTGCAGCTGATTTAGTTGCTTGATAGAATTTTATTCCCGTCAAAAAAAATTGTTGAAGTATTCGTGCTTTAAACCTCCAGCTTAAAGTAATTGGGGTAATATTTACATATGGATACTTCTATTATTTATAGAAACAAAACGTGTAATTTGTAACAATTGTAGTTAATTGGGTCGATTTTTTTTTCTTTCAAAAGATGTACATGATAGCTTTTCCTATATGCGAAGAAAGTGAAAACGTAAAAAAAAACAAGACCACTCTCAAAATATTGATTTTGGTAGTTGCACATCACATACATTATTGCTTTTGAGAGTGATGTGGATTGATGATTTCAAATGGGTGCGACCAATACCTAACCCCAGTGATGGTGACTAGCTAAATGTATATTGAAGTATATATGCTATTTTATAGCATCAAGTTTTCATTAAAAAAAAAAAATGTTTTCATGGTGAATATTTTGGGGTGGGAAATTACCAATTTATTTCATTGGAGATAAAATAAACATTAAAATCAGAACTAATGTTTTAATCTCAATTGGAAGAAATACACATGTTTAATGTCTATACATCTTAAATGTGATCACCTTTGAAAGAAGGAATCTATGAAAAACAAACAAGCTGTAAGAAAATTATTAAAACACGTGGACTAGAAAAAAATTGTGAAAGCTCAACAAAAATTATTAAACTTCTAAGAATTTCATTATATAGAACGACAATGTCAATACTTTTACACTATCAATCACAATTGATTTTGATCACTAAAAATGTATAACTTTATCATATTTATCTTAAAAATTATTTATATATTATTTATAATTGATTGATTGTGTAAAAAGTGTTACAATGATTGATCAATAGTTGATATTCCTCACTTTAGTCTTTAAAGTAAATTTTTGAAGGAGTCTTTAAAGTGAATTGCCCTCACTTTAGAAGAGTTTTATCCGATCGGTAATAATACGAAGATAGTATAAAACATGATACAATGGTAATATGTATGAGATTTTTCTTTCGTTTGCATGTTATTGATACAAAATTTTCACCGTCCTTTAATATTGACTAGTTTATGTTGGAGAACTTTTTTTAAGAATCGTCCAAGAATTTGTGAGGTGCACATTGTGGATTTTCTGCTTCCATCCAAATTTTCTACATACACAAAAATCATTAATTGAATAATAATTGATCAAATTTTATTTGTATTATTTGAATTACCTGAAGGCACATATTACATAAGACTTTAAAAATACAAAGGTGGGGGGTGGTAGGGGTCTATTTTGTTCAACATTTGTGCAGTGTATATAATTAAAAAGTTTAATGATAGTGAGTCGATGGTCCAAAACAACTTTACACACACAACTAGTTAAAATATCAATTAATATTTTTAATTTATGTGACATTTCTAAATATTTTGATTGTTTGTGTATGCAAAGTTGGTTTAAACTAATAATCCATCACCATTAATCTCATAATTAAATTAGATACCACAACATAAAATAATCGAATTTGAAGTGACGAATGCCCTCTTTACAGTCCGTTGATTAGGATACGTATTTGATTATAACATGTGGCCCCTCATTTAACCAAAAATCTTGAACATATATAAAGTCATCAATCACTTTATATCATGATATACGTTAAAGTGCCCATCCTAATTGCACTTAATCCAAAACCAATCAGCTGGATTCTCTTTAAGAAGAGGGATTAAGTTCGTACTTTGTTTAATTAAAGAAAGTGACGTATTCGTTTTTCATGATTATTTTTATTTTATAAATTAATGGAATGCTTGTTTCTCATTAAAAGTGATAGATAGATTTTCATATATAAAAATATTTATTATTAAACAATTTAGTTTTTATATAGAGTTTACATTGTCAATAAATCATAAACAATTTGTGCGATGTTAGGAATACTTCATCGGTCAATGACATACACCTTCTTGTCACTATTGTAAGTAAAATTTTCATTTTAAATTCATTCAATTAATGAAGTATATGGTCTTTATTATAGATTACATACATTATTTAATAAATGAATTTAAAGCGTTGATTTTTGCTTATAATAGTGAACAAAAGGTATAGTTGTAAATAAATTTGCCCCAAAATAATGTCACCTAGTTAACCACCTTTATGTATTATAAATTTATAATTCATCAACTGAATTGCCTAGTGAATTTGAGCTATGAGGATAGAAAAAATGTGGTTGGAAGGGGAGACTTTATTAAAGGTGGTCAACTAGGTTTTATGATGGAGATTGATCATCAATAAAGCCGATGAATACTTTCTTTTATAAAAGTTGATGAATACTTTAAACCAATAATATAATTATATAGATTTTTTTTGCCTATTTTACGGTTCATTTAACACATTTTTAAAGTATTAAATCGGCCTCAAGGATAACCACACATCTTAACATTTTCTTTTGTGTTAATCCTCTGATTTTTAAGAGAAGGAATCGTGTTATGTAATCTATAGTTTGATCACGAGGTAATTAAAGTCCGATCAACATTATTTATGCTTAGGATTCGAACTCAAATTTTCTCAAATAGTTCATCAACGTGTTCTTATATTAAAATAAAAATTTAACTTGTTCATATGAGACAAGATCAATTGACACTGTGGTGTCAAAATTAATATATGACACTATCGATAATTCTTTACTGTATAACTGTATGATAAAATCAACTGTGGATTGTCAAAAACAAAAACCGTTAGATTGAAAGATATTATAAAATTAACGCCTTATATACATCAAAATTAACGCCTTATAAAATTTTAAAAAATGAGTTAATTTTGATGTGTATAATTAACATATCAAATTATTTTCGATTATATATACGCTACAACTCATTCATAAGAAATATTATAAGTTGATTTTATTTTTATTAAATCTTACGATCAATGGCAGAATAAGTGCATAATCATTAAGTAACAAACAACTCTTCTCATGCTCATTGAAGATGACCTTTGGTGACTTATACAAGATACAAGGGGGCAGAGTTGATTATATATCCTTCTGTCTTAAATATAACATGTTTAATTTTTTAAAATTTATTAAATAATTGATGTATATGTACCAAAGGAAGAAATAATTGATTTATTTAGTCGATATTATGGACTAAATATATAGATTATGCAATGACTATGAGACAAAAAGGCCCCGCGACTCTCTCATCTATTATTTATTTTTATCTTTCTCGCTTTCTATCTCCCTCTCAATAAAATTAAACAAAATTAATTACATGCATTTTCTGTCTTTTTTTATCAAGAAAAAATGACAAAACAAAACCAAAACTACAATTTTATGCGAGCAACTCCAAGAGTATCATCCATAAGGGAATGATACAGTTGAGAAGGCTAAAAAATTCAAGACTTTAGAGCACCTGAAAAAGAAACACCAAACTTAACAAGCCACTCCGCACATTCATTATCTTAATGGAGAGTATGATGAAAATTAACAATCCAATCTCGATTTTCGACCTTAAAGTCAATAAATTTGGACCTTTTGATTTTGCACCATCACACCACTTAGATGGCAACAATGTGGTTTAATTTTAATATTTTTCTCTTCCTTATTACATTTCATCAAATATTCCACCACATTTTCTTTTTCAATTTCTCTCTGCCCCTTTTTACCTTTCTTTAGATGCAAGAATTCTTTCTGATTGGCAATTGCATATATTTTGTCACCATTGCTTCTTCTTTCATTCCTATTTCCCCGGCCAACGAGATATGATTGCCTAACTACATTTTTTTCAACCATGATTTCTTAACTACATATTGATATTGGATCAAATCATTAGGCAGTTTGATTTACATATGATATTTGCTTTGAATTTAGAGTTTGCAGCACTAGTCATGAGTCATGGATAATTATATATCTAATCCAGATGTGTTATTTAAATACACAATTTTTGACATTGTATCTCGACATCATATACTATTGAACGTGTTGATATATCGCAACCGAGAAAAGAGAAAAATACAACTAAAAAATCATATAAATATATCGTGTCTGGGACGAGATTCTGTGTTGAAAAATACATTTCAAAACTAAAAATGTAAGGGAAACAATTTTGATAATCAACTAAATACACAACAAAAGCAAACCATATATAGATTAACCAAAAATAGGATAATATATACATAAATATATTGATTATAGTCGATAGTATATATTACCCTTGTGGTTTTGAAAAAATCAACAATATTTTCCAAAACCTATTCTAGCTTTTCCCCAAAAAATTACCAAGGAAAATCCCCAGACTCTTTATCATTTTTATCTAATTTTAATAATTTACACAGACAAATTACTACTTTGTCATAGAATTTTAACCAAGATTATATTATAATTAATTTACTTGATTAATCATTAATTCACTTGATTAATCAAGGTGATTTATTCCACCATAGTAGTGTTACATGTCCATGCAGTGGAGAAAGGTTGAAATTGTTGGCAAACCAAAATTTGAGTAAAGTTGTTGATTCTTTGGTTCAGCACGGTTCGCTCAGACCGGAGCCATTCATTTTCGGTTCGTATCCGGTTCAAGTGAAACAAAATGAATTGTAGCCGGTTTTTCATTTCCCGGTTTTCCATTCTACACTTGTTCAACTGGTTCCTTAGATTCTCAACATGTCTTTGCTTACGCATCCGTGACCTTCGGGCTGATTCCCGGTTCGATATCATGCGTCGGCGCTTTCGCTCGTCAACCGCCCCATGGTTCGGTTCGTCTGAGTCCGGTTTACGTTTGTCATGGGGTTGGTTTGGTTCATCTGAACCAGAACTTGAAGTGATAGGTTTAGGGCTTGAGGGTTTGATATCATCGGAAAATAGGTCGTGAAAATCCCACGGCGGGAAGCCACCATGGAAGGCGGAGAATGGGTTGTCGAGAAGAGGGTCGGAGGGAGGGAGGGTGGAGAGCATGGTGGCAGAGTTTTGTGTAATTAGAGAGTGGTGAAAGGGAGGAGGGAGAAAGGGAAGAAATGTAGTAGAGAGTACCCTTATTTATGGTGGATTTTTGGGGTGAAAATATGTAATTATTATGAGTTAACAAGGGTATTTTCGTCTCAAATGTGTTTACAGTGCATGGCTTTTGAGTCATTTGGCACTATGGTGGCTTGTGGCTTGTGGGGTCAATACGTCACATCTCTTTTTAAAAATTGGGACTATTAATGGGTCCCTCTAAAGATTGGTTTGTAAGTTTAGTCACAAAGTTAAAATCAATGGTGCTATCAGTATATTGTCTAGTACATTCTTCTCAAAACACGTTTTAATCGATTGAAATTCAAATTAGTATCACTTGATACATAATATTAGGATTCATTTGACTTTCAACTAATTTGCGAGAGTCTATTGAAAAGAATATATTGACGACATAGTTCAATGTAACATATAGATGTTGATCCTATATAGTATGTATTAAAGTTGACATTAGGATCCTTTTATGTAGAGAAAAATGCTAGGAAATAATATAGAACATCTAGACCATTAAAATATAAAGAGTGGAAAGTTTTGATTTGTATTCTAAAACATGAAAAATAACATTTACACTATTTTTTTTTTTGTAATTTTACTACAATATTACTATAAACTTTAAAATGCCTCATCTTTAATTTCACTTTGGGCTTCCAAATATTTTTTGTCAAATTAGCTTTTATACGTTTGTAGGCAAACTAGTGTTACCAACTAGACTCTTCTTGTATTTGTCGAAAAACAAAATTATAGTCTTTTTTTTTAATTTTTTTTTTGTGTGTGAAGGGAACTAGAGTCTCCTACTTATTATTATTATTATTATTATTTTTTGTGTGTGAAGGGAACTAGAGTCTTCTTATACGTTTAAGATGCGCATGTGGGCAGGGCTCATGCACACACGTAATTATAGGTGCTTACTGGACATTAACGGTAAGCATTTTGTGGCATGCAATAATCGTGAAAATAAAGTCTCCATAGTTGTAGCTAGAGAATCTATAGGTTACTAGAATAGTCATAGGAGTTGGGGTCTTGGAGAAGAAAATTGAGAAAGAATAGTAAAGGTTGCGTTAAAAGCTAAGGAAAGGATTGTTCAAGAAATTAAAAGCTAAGGAAAGAAGAAAACCATAAAGTTGTTTACTTGCCTTTTTATTTTTAATTTCATGTTAACATCTTAACATTTATGCAAACATATACGGTTCCAAAATTTAGTTCATTTTTTTCCCATATAGTAACGAAAAATTTAGATAGGTTGACTCATAGTCAATGTGAAGATATAAGACACACTTCAAATCTCAAAGAACGCCGATAAACATATTTGTATATTATTAATTAAAGAGGTTCTTACATTCAACACTATGTTAAACTCACACCATTATATAATGAGTCAATCCTTATTAACCCAATCAATATTCACTTGCTAATTTTTTTTCTCTTTTCATATGGTACACACCACCTGGTTGATAAATTAATAAAAAAACAATGAAAAGGTTTATGTTTTCTTTCCTCATCCCATCTTTACTTTTGGTGGCTACATTCCTCTCACTTCAGATCTACCTCTATTTTATCTACCCCTTGTTGCGCACAAAAGGTCAAAGCAATTTGTTCTTCACTTTCAGTGAGCAAATAGAGAGCAAATCATTGTTTTCATCACTAACTATGACATGCTATTTCGTGTACAAGTATGTAGTATTTACATTAAAGAAATACTTCATCTCTTTCTATACATTCTTTAAAGTTGTTTTTTGCAATTTGAAATAATTTTGACCAATAAACAAATTTCAAAAATACTTTTATCTATTATTGATCCACTCACTTATTGACTCTCTCTTAATTAATTAAATATAAAATAATTAACTATGGTACAAGTGTTGGTTGCTTGCGGACGGATTGGTCTCAACTGGTTTAAACTGATGTAAGGAATTCGAGGTTGTAGGTTTAAATCTGAACAAATGAGTAAATATTATAATATAACAACTAATAGCCTGTTTGCCTCAGCTTTTCCAACCCATGTTTTCTATAAAACCACGCTTTCAACCCATGTTAACCCAAAAGCTGCAATTGTTAGCTTTTAAAAATCACGGTGGTTTTTGCTTTGGAAATCCCCCAAACTTGCTTTTGTGCTTGCAAACTCCAACCCAAACAAGCACCAATACTAACACTTGTTATTAAAAAATTATGGTTTCTTGCATACTTCCTTAAATATTTGGCCCAAAGTTCGACACAAGCCTATGTGCTATCAACCCTTTAAATATATCTCAATTACTTTGAGAAATTGGTCTTGTAATTGCCTTACAACTTATTTATAAAGTATTATCTATAATTACCTTGAAATTGGTTTGAAATAAGGGTTAAAGAGTTGACCGTCTAGGGTTCAAGTCCTAACAATGAAAAAACTAACATAACAATTAACATATTAACATTTATCATATACAAAATGCTCTCATATGTATATAAAAAATATACATACTTCCTCCATTCCATTATAAATTTTTTCTACCCAATGTATTATTATTTATCATATTTCAACTTACATAACTACTCTACTAAGTATTACTCTGATCCCTATAATAAGATAAAGTTTCTTTTTTAAATTCATTCAATATATTATGTATTTAATCTATATTAGAGACTAGATACATTATTTATAGAAAGAACCTGAAAAGTAAACTTTAACAAAGACTGAAACGAGTATATTAATAAATGTATTTTCCTATATAAAACTTCTTTTACAATTGAAATCAATGCCTAATCATTACCCTAAGACGTGTACAAAACTCAAATGAAACAGAAATGTTTTATTAGTCGGCTATACTGGGTAGTCCCGGCTCCTCCAAATGTGTTGGAGGAAAGGCGTTGGGGGTGCAAAGCCATCACATTCCCCTTACCTTATGGAAAAGAACGGACAAAAGCCACTAAAAGCATTGCATTTGTGGTGTAGGAGAGGTATGAAGTGTCTACGTTAGAGAAACAGATAAAATGTATGCACTATTGTTGGGGATTGCTTTTTATCCGTTGCAGCTAGCAGCACACATGAATGGAGCTGGATTTGATGTCACATGGTTATTACCGTTGACAGTAAGCATTATTACTTTCTTTTGAGAGAAAGAAGGTTATATATTCAAGTTAGGACCCTCTCTATCTAGTATCTTTTTCATTTCTACTATTTGGAGAAATATAAAAAAATACAAAATAGTTTAAAAAATGTAAATAATTAATAGTGTTGTAACTCACTTAGTGGTAAGATCCACTATATATATTTTTTGTATCTATCTCTTACTAAATGACATTTTTCATTTACTCTAGACAAATAGAGAGATCATTTCTCTCTATATTTCTATATAGTGGTTGGGGCTAGCTTATGAATAAGATATTTGTATCTACCATCAATTCCTGCCTTGATTATTTGAGTGATTAAAAGTACCAAAATTGAAGATAGCTAAATTAAATTAAGGGACCATGACTATAATTTTACCAAATAAAACTCTCCAAAATAAGAAGTAAATATTTCATTTTCCTCCTATTTGACTGGGAATTAAAATAATAAAACAGACACAAATCTTTTTAAAATTTTAGAGTAGAAACAAAAGAAATCAACAACAGTTTCCGTGAGTTTAGCTCAGTTGGTAAGGACAATACATAATATATGCAAGGTTTAGGGTTCGAACCCTGGACACTGCAAAAAAAAATCAGCAACAAAGATATGACTGGAAAAATAAAACAAACTAAACTAATTAAAAATTAAATATTTTTAGAGTTTTAGGGTATGTGAAACAGAAATAGATAAAAGAAACCAAAAAAAAAGAAGATAAGCAAAGCGAATTCCCTAGCTAAAAAGATCAAGAATCCCCGACAACGGCACCAAAAATTTGATGACAAATATATCGTCTCTATTTAGGATGTTGTTTTCTTCAAATCTTCTCTACCCTCTTTACTAGATTAATACATGTTTCCTACCAACTATGACCCAAGGACTATGTAAACCATGGTTAACCTCGTGGGCTGAAGATTCCTGGTCGTGCATATGTGAGATTGCTTCATACCAATTTAATTTGAGGACAAATACATTTATTTTATTTTATTTTATATATTATCTTAACATTCTTACACTCCACTATATCACTCTTTCACACGTAAACTCGCATTTTCTAGTTCATGAAGGTTATAAATTTTCATTCTTTAGGTTCATGTTAGAAATTGGGTTTATACGTGTATAGCGTTGTGATGATTTATTTTATGTAGAACTACACATAGTCAATGATCAAAATTCTTTACGATTGGTCCATGGTCACAAGTTGTTGTGCACCAGAGATATTAAAATCAATAAATAAAATTACATTTTTGGTTTAAAACTTCGTCTCAGTGATTCCTCGTATGTTTCGAAATTGTTATTTTATTGTGTATAGGTGTTGTTTGAGTTTTTTTTTTTACAAAATAATATGTATCTACGCGAATTAATGTTGATTTTGTACTATAATTAAAAAAAAATTGTTGATTAATTACTTATTATTATTATTAATTTTTTTAAAAAAAGAAAAGTTTATATATGGTGATTTGTCTTGGGACCAAATCGGTCTTGTCTTGGCATTGTCCCGTCCTTATTAGACCGAACCTCATCGGGTTTGATTGAGTCTAAAGTTGGTTAGGATTACAAATTGGCCCAAACTAATATTATGAGTTCAGGTTACATACAACTCGGTCTAACCTGTCCTTTGCGCCCATAGATGTATTTGTTGTTTGTAGAAGCATATTCAAGAACAAACGACGATGAAAAGGAATTTCCTCCCCTCTTTATGAATCATTATCTTCTTCCTCTATGTCTAACTAAAACGTTATAGCACTGTTTATCAATGTTTGAAACTGAAGTACTCAAAGGTTCTTGAATATCAATTGAAGCTTCGTGTGGTAGTTTTTAAAGTGGCGGCAGTGGCAAAAATTTCTTTTTCATTTTGGAATTTTTCCATAAATGGCGGAGAATGCGATAGGCCATGATAAAGCTTGGTGAATCAAAGATCACCAGAAAAACGGTATCGAAGAGATCGCAACCAAGCCGATGGTACAATATTTGATAAAATTCATAGATGAGAGAACAATATAGAAAACTAATGGACTCTATTTATATTCTATACATAAAAGTTGATATTAAAAGAAGGAGAAGATAACAAAGAAAGATAACTAACTCAACTAACTATTAACATCTCTTAACAAACTTATTTCTAATTAAATATTAGATGTATACTTTTTCAAATTTACAATAATTAATTATAAATACAGTAACATTTTCGTGCACTTTGATAAGAGAAGTTCAATTTTTCAACTTGATAAGAGAAGATAACAAACCATATTTTTAGATATGTAATATGCCGTTTCAACTTTCAACATTGATTAGTTGTAAAGTTCTTCAGCAGTTCAATTATGCTTCAAAATTTCGGCGCTATAATCCTCCTTTTCTGCACAAGGAATAAGATTGAGTTGAACAATGGAATCATCTTCGGGACCATCCCTTGTTTCAATGTACACACAACAGCACAACTCTAAGGAAGCAAAAAAGGTTGCTGCGACACTTTGACATAGCCACGCTGCCACTCCAACACCATCATGCTTTTTGCATGTGCATGATGAATTCTTGACCTTTTTACCTTTGGAAAAGCATGTCTTGGTGCAGCTCATCGTAGACCAAGGATTTATATCTTTTGACTGATTTATTTAGCCAGGTTGATTGATTGAACAATGGGGTTATAACCCTATAATTATTATTTGATTATCATTTTTAGTAGTAGTATTAACTTATAAGCTCCCTAATCCACAAGTTTATTAAAAAAGGGCATCTAAGCTGCGAGTTTAAAGGGGTTTGAAAAAAAGAAAATTCCTTGCTTTGTCTCTAGTTTTGGCACTGAAAAGATGCTCATTATTGGGTGAGGCTTAACAAAAAGAAACTCATGCTGCACAATTTTATTTTATATATCAAAAACAAAATGTATTTTATTAAAAATCAAATTTTAAATGAATGTTGCAAACGTACTGCAAAGTTGATAGGACCAACTATAATTAATTGATGATATATAACTATATAAGGTGGAGAGGTTCTGTCTTTGTTCATGGTACCTAGCTATAAAACAAACTACAGTTTTATTTTTTTAAGGAATGGTTTTTGGCGATTTTTCCAAGTATTGACAGGTAGTAGTATATTTATCAGAAGAAGCGTATGACTTTTGTTTGAGTAGAAGTAAGACAAAGTATATTGAAAACAATTTTAACAAAAAGAAATGTATTTCTAGCTTAGAAGTGAAAGTTGAAGATCATGTCATGCATCAAGTTACACAATTTAAACATCTTGGGCACATAATGTAGAACGACAGAGAAGATGGTGGAAACTTAACTTAGACATGTAGATTATGTAATAAGAAGTAAATCAAATGAATATCAATCAAATGCATGAGAAACTATTAAGAAAAATCTAGAAATTAATAAGTTGGATAAATATATGATGTACAATAGAATATTGTGACCGCATTAAATCAATGTAACCGATCCACTTAACGAGATAATATACTTGGTTGTTATTGTAATTGATATTATACACCATTAGTGAAACAATTCTTACCTTGTCAATCAATCATAAGTCATAGTCGTCTTATAAGTAGGGACAAATAAGATAAATAAAGTTACTCTTTAGACTTCCAAAATTTCTTCCGTCCACCTTAAAATGACTCATTTACCTCCAACGACAGTTAACTCTCATTTCAAAGGCTTTTTTAGTTGTTTAAACCGATTTGAAAAATGATGAAGAGAAATTTGGGAAGTTAGAAGAGTAAAAAAAGTTCCAAGGGCCTGAAGGAATGAATAGTCATGAATGGTTGGATAAAACTGATTTGAGTCCTATGGGCTTGAGGTCCAACAGTTGTTGTGGCCTGTGGGTTTGTTTGAGCTCACCTACACTACACCTCACCGTCATCGGCAATTGAAGTTTATATTCGAAAATGTTGGGAGGATTCGGGCGAAGAAAGTTTCTTTCATTCCCACTTGTCATCGGTGCAGTCATGTAAGTCTCACTCTTCTCTTTACCTGTATTTGGTGCTTCGAAATTTTCAATTAGTTTAGTTTGGGCTATATATGCAGTATTGGTGTTGTTTCTGGGAAATCAATATTTGGACCCCCACTTGATGATTATTGGAAAAAGAAGCGTCTCGAAGAAGAAGCTGCCGCTGCCGCTGCCGCTGCTAGTGCTATTGCTATTGCTCAGGATAATGATTCTACCTCAACTTAATTCTTATGACCATAAACCACAATTTAAATGCAACATTGCTTATTGATAATTTGGGCTCTTCTTGAGGTTACTGTTATTCTGAATTTTATTCTAAATTTCTTCCTCCTTATGAATTCTAGTTTCAATTTTCTTCTGTCTTAGATGTATCTTTTCTTCTCCAACTGTCTCTGTACTGATTCCTAGTCCTCTAATAAAATTCATAGAAGTCATTCCATTTTCTCATATTTTTATTTTTTTTTTATCTATTAGTTCTGCGCTGTTATATCAATTACATTATAACTTGTAAGGTACATGGGTTTCGCAGTCTCTAGCTAACCATAGTCAGTCCTATCACGGTCAGGTATGGATTTAACAGTATAGTATACTGGCTTATTGCATGGCTAAGATAATCCAATTTGAAGATGGGTTCCCAACCTGATTACTGTTATAACAATCACTCTGTTCCATGCGCAGCGAAAGTGCTTATAAAAATAAGCTGTTTTGAGTAAGATGAATAATTAACAGAAAATTAAGTACTGAAACAAAAGAAACAATGAATGGGAGAAATTTTTTATTAATTCACACAACTACAGCACTACATTATTTACAACATAAGGGAGTGTATATATACAACTAGATGTTGTAACAAACTCCTCTAACTAACTACATCAGAATCTGTCTTCAGAAGCTTCACTTCAGAAGCTTTACTTCAGACGCACCACTTCAGGAGCTCCACTTCAGACGCTCCACTTCAGACGCACCACTTCAAGAGCTCCACTTCAGACGCTCCACTTCAGAAGCATTCTTCAGAGGCGCTACTTCAGAAGCATTCTTCAGAAGTGCTCTTCAGTTATTGATTACTTATTCTAATAATTACATCCTTACATAAAAAATGATACTACTGGATAGACGATGAATGTCTATAAATCTTTTAACACAAGCACACAATATCTGCACTGCAGAACAAACACCACTCTTAAATATGTACTTAAAATTTATTGGTAAGGGTATATAAGTGAAAACAATTACTTAAATTGGAAAACTTGAATTTGCAGATGCCTTTAAGCACCATGAAACATGATAGTAGTGCTCTTCATTTTTAGAGACCAAATCCAAATTGCAGCCATCATGTCCAACACAAGTGACATACACTGCTTGGTACTTAACAAAGCTTCAAACGTTTACAGAAGCTTCCACACAAATCTTAAACCGACATTACTGGAAAATGTTTGTTATAAACCTATATCAAAACTTATTAAATTACAACATAATCACGATCTTTGTGCAGAATAAGGTAGACTGCATATTTGGTATAAACAGTGGATTCATCTTACTTTGAGTTGTGTGTCAGAAATTGCTTTTCAAAGAGTTGTTAAATGTGAAAGCAAAACTGCTTCCTGTTGGCAGCCATGGAAGGTGCATTTATGCACCGCTCCTAACAAACCCCTTAGCAGACAGCTCAAATAAATTAATATGTGTTTGGAACCACGATGGCCGTGCATCAATGTGTTGAGAGAAGCTACTGCTACTACTCTAAGCTATGTTGAATGCATGGTGAGTCAACTGAATATGTAAGTAAATACACTGTTTTATTTTTGGAGAGAAAGTAAACACACTGTTAGTTGCATGGAAATTACCAGTTATAATATATAGTTTTTCTTCTCAACTAGCTTGATTCATAAATGATCATTGGTTTCTACTAGTGCTGTGAATATGGCCCGTCTCGTGGTTCGGGTTTGTGGGTCTGTGTGTTGGGCTCATCACTACAAATCCCAAAAATTGGGCCATTTTGGCCCGCCTTGTTTGGCTAGTTTGACCATGTTAGCTTCATCTTATGCAATTTCTAAAATGGCAGCTTGTGTATGCATTGCAAAGGCAATTTATTGCATGTTTGGATTCGTGGTGAGAATAACAGAATTACGTTGAGCCACCATGAATTTGTTTGAAGCTTCAACAAAATCAATGCTCGTCTAAACATACACTTTGTTTCTTTTCCGATTTTTAAAACTATGCCTTACTGCACTAAAGTTACATGTTCCAAACATCTGATATTATGAGTTTAATTTATATGCATTGTCAGTGTAAGGAAGATTTACAGATGCATCCAATAATATATTGTCACATCAATTGTTGAGGTATGCCAATGATATAAATTAAACTCATGATATTATCATCAATTATGGTACATCAGGATAATCAGTTATTAAATAACTTCAGTAACTATCTTTGAATTAATGACGTGATTGGTATGGTCTACAAACACAATTTGTGTATGTGAGTTAGATCCGTGCAAAGATTTATACTTAACATGTGGATGTGAATGTTTATGTACACTCATGAAAAATTTCGTTTGCCTTCAACTTTATCTCTACGGGCTCTCTAGTAGATTGGTCCTGGAAGGCTCTAGCAACAGAGAGAAATGTAACCGTGCAGGTTATGTCTTTTTTCCTTTCCAGGTAACACAAGTTTTTGGAATTTTGTTCTGTATTTAAATATTTGATGGAGTTTTTAATCTAATTTGAAAAGGGCTTACACGAGGATAAATCTTTCTATTGAGAGCTACAGACACAAATAAATGGTCTGGCCTGAGCTGTTGTTCAAGCTTAATTAACTAGAGGAGATGACAGCTATATTATTAATCATCATTTGTCCTTTTGACACAAATAAGGGGGAATTATGCATCTAATGATCCTATACGTTTCGTAAGATTGGGAATGCTGACCAAGTCGATAGTGTGGGTTTATGGTATGTGTGGTTTTTTTTTTTTTTTTTTAACAAATCAAAATGAGATTTCTTATGGTAT
>Ga0315914_1005392_pt1 | contig 18607 bp, 5 predicted proteins | sample MpolenodulesMG_FD_203920 | JGI IMG/M metagenome (GOLD analysis project Ga0315914, IMG submission 203920) | Medicago polymorpha root nodule microbial communities from Los Angeles, California, United States - elongated nodules | ecosystem: Host-associated > Plants > Roots > Nodule | place: USA... | reverse complement strand
AGAAAGAGGGGGAGAGAGTGGGAGGAGAGAATGTGAGATGGTGTGAGGAAATGAGGAACTTTGGAGGGGTATTTATAGGTGGGAATGGTAACCTAGTTTGTATCTACCATAAATGTGGTAAAAAAAAACGTGTAAAAGTGGTAAAAAAATGTGTAGATTGAATGTTGAAAAACTGACCACCGTCCAAAAAAAATTTGTTCTTCAGTTTTGACCATCGGCCAACGTGCGTGAGTTAACTCGCGCATAGGCCAGTGGTGCGTGACTTAAGTCACGCGGAGATTATAAGGTGCGTGAGTTAAGTCATGCAGCGTGACTTAACTCACGCAGAGGTATATTTGAAAAGGCTGCAGGACGCAAGTGTTTTGTGCAGGGGGAAGAGCAGAAATCCTTGTGATTTTAGTACCAATTTCCACTTTGATAAACAAACATTTGTCAACACTTAGTGATTTTAGTACCAATTTCCACTTTGATAAACAAACTATAATTTAAATTCAAATTCAAATGTTCAACAATAAAAATAGCGCTTATGTACCCTTGGCAACAATAAAAACAAATTAACTCATTTATGTTGTCCATAAGAAATTACGATAGCTCAATGCCACTGATTTGTATCAGGTATATTCCTCTGAAGATTAAAAGTTAATTGTGAGATCTTTGTGTTCTCACATTAATCTAGTGTGATAATCCAAGACTAGAAAAAAGCTCCAACCATAGTTGTTCTTGGTAATAAATTTATAGTGTAAAAACTCCCTAGCAACAACATAATCTCACAACACATGCATAATAGTCTCAAAGTTGACCAAAGTTTCAAATTTAAATACATGTCATTACATTATCTTGTTGAACCAAAGTTTCAAATTTCTACCATCTTGCAGAAGCACTCACATCAGCATATAAACCAATCTCTATTTACCAACTTACTTTTATTTGTTTAGGCAACAAACATTTAACATATACCAGTAAAGTCACAAATCTTTATTTGATCAATCCTTTCGTAAAATATTGTTTGGTCTACAGTACATAGGTAAATGTACCAAATCATGGTTCAGAATAAATACTCAACCATCGACAGCCTTGAAGAACAAGGCCAAGGAACATGGAGCATTACCATGCTATCATCATAATCAAATTTCACAGATTCTCCATCAATCATACAACTTACTGGCTTCTCGGATGTGAACACCCTCATTTCTCCATGACCCCTCACCCCAATTCGCACCGAATTTTTCTCTTCATCAAACTCCAATGACATAATTGAACCTCCGGAGTTGAGCATGTTAACCAATCCAATTGGAGCAAATTGAATTGAATTTTTCGGTATGACCATCACAGGAGAAACAGTCATTAGCTCAAAACTAAAAGGCTCAAGTGAAACTTCAACACTATCTGTGCACTTTAGCAGCTTCAATTTTTCATCCTTAAACATGTAGACAGCAAATACATCAACACCTTTGATGCAGATTGGGTTTTTCCCTTTGCTCCATTCAATGTCTTTAGGACTTGCTAAACAAGTCACAGAATGTGAAAACTCAGAAGCACTTTTGTTTCTCCTTGTTAAAGGACACCACCCTCCTCCTTGGCAATTGAATAGACCCAAAACTCCACTATACTGTGGTAAGCAACAAAGACACAAACAAAAATCAGAGTAATGGTTTACTTGCTACCGAAGTAACAATATGAAAATTGAAGAGACACCTAATCTGAGGAGTGCACATGTTTCATAGATTAAGAGAAGTAAATCAGCACTTAAGTCCTCAAAATTCTAAGGATCGAGACATTTAGTTCTTCAAATTTACGAAATACTCCATCGAATCAATTTAGTCTCTTAAATTAGAAAATATTGATTAATTTAGTCTCTCCATCAAAATATTACTATAGTAATCATCCATAGAATCAATAAAAGATATGCATATTGACTTAAATAGTCTTTCACTACTACATCTAGACAAACATCGAATGTTCAAAATTGTTATTTCGTAAATTTGAAGGATTAAATTGACGGAACAGATTGTGTTGTGACTTACTTTGTTGAGGTTCCAAATTTTGAGCATTGTTTTGCCATCATGTAAAGGGTCTACAAATAAAGAGTCTCTAGTTGGAAGTGCATAATGTTGACACCGCAAAATTGTTCCATCAGGTAAAACCAGCTTCTTGAGTAACTTGAAGTTGTGGTTTCCAACAGAATCGCTTACATAAATTGGTCCGCCAGAGATTGCACGAGAAGCAGCATGAAATTCAGAACAAGCATGATGAGATTGGAACATGTCCCAATCCGGTTGTATGAAATTTCCCATCCATAAGCTGTTATAGGCACAATGCACCATGTGACATCCTTGCAACCAATATGTACCATTTGGATCCCCAGCTGGGTCCGTGCACCAAAAATCATCACCTGCATAAATTAATGCATCACAACCCACAACTACTGGTAAACCAATGTGACAATAATATGTTTAATTATCTATACAATCATATGGTATAAATCATTTTATGATAAATGTAATTCTTAAATAGATAGTTACTAACATAGATACAACACGGACACGTCAACACATTGACTTCGAGTTGTTGCGACTAGCGAAAGTTTAAAAAACGTACCAACTCGTCCAAGTGAAATGGTTTCTGTACCAAGGAACATGAAATCATTGCACTGTTGCATACTGGAAATGACACCATTGCCTTTGAAATGTTTCCTCACGGAATCAGTTAATGCCTTGTAGTACGCTTTTGCAAGCTCAACTCGACCACCATATTCCTCTGACAGCATCTCTAGAACCTGAAATATGCAACAAAAATAGAGTGTTGACTACTAGTAATCTGGAATATTCATATCTATTTCTAGTTTCTATTAAAAAAATCAGGGACTCCAACTTGTATATGTTAAAATTAGAAAGTTGTTGTTTAGGCACCCTCTAATTGCTAAAAAAATACAACTACAGTTGGTTGAGTGCAGCAGTTAAATGTTGTTAGCTACAAAACGGTAGTTATGTGCCGTTTGACATTTTTTAGATCGGTCCAATTAATTTTTAAATCGGTTAATCGATTTAAAAAGTCCTCCTAACAATAATTAACGTAGGTGGTATTTTCCTCAATTCAAAGTGAGGAGAGCAAATGGTGATGCGTAAAGAGAAACTTTCTCAAATTTAAATGAAGCCCAAATAATAGCCAGTTTTGTATACACACTATTTTTTTTTAGACAAGTTTTGTATACACACTATTAAATAGATCATATATACCAATTAAAAACATACTTTCATCCTTGTCAAGAATAATTTACATCATATAAAAAATTTAATTGGTATATATTTGGTTCATGTATAATTTAATTCAATTGTCAATTAATCATTATCCTTAAATCAAGTGGGTAATCCTAATCCTTATATTAAATTTTAAATATTTAACATGTGTGCCACCTAAATTATATTTTTGCATATGTTATGATTTTTTTTTTGACAAGGCATATGTTATGATTTAAGCATCAATCAAAAATATTGAAGATCAACCCAAAAAATATGTTATGATTTGAGTTTAGGTAAAATATGGAAAATTAATGAAAAGCTTACGTGTGTGACATCAATCTTGACACCATTAATACCAACAGATTTCAAATGAGAATGAAGTCCATCATACAACCTACATGCCTCTTCTGGCCTCACCAATCCAACTCCAATCTCCATTATCTTCACCACCGCTAAATCCGTCATACACCTCTCAGCCCCCGGTGACAACTTCGCCGGAACCACCACCGACTCCGGCATCCCTTCAACATTAGCCCTAATCCCACCCCAATACCCACAAAAAGCATGCCACACATAAACCTCCTTTAATAAACCCCTAAATTCCTCCTTTAAATCCCTCACAAACCCACCAATACCTAAAGATTCATCATACTCCTTAAATTTTTTATTTTCTTCAAAACTTATTAACCTTCCCAACATTTGTTCACCAGGTATAGAACAATTCAAACTTAAACAATCACCACCGTTCAAAAAATCTTCATCGTCACGACAAAAATTTTGCCAACCATCATCAATGATTACAAAACTTGGAGGACACCCACCTTCTACTAAACCCTTAACACCTTCTTTCACTCCTTGAGGGTCCACCTTAAGGTAAAATGCATCCCATGTACACCATCCAAATTTATCAACAATATCAGGTATTGTTTTTTCCTCTAGAAGTTTGAACGTTCCGAGGTGGTCTCTAACAACCTTAATCGCTTCGTTCATTAAAATATAAGGATCGAAGTTCGCATGAATGTATAAACATGTTTTGAAGGTTGATTCAACAACACGTGTGGACCCACTTTCCATGCAAATGTCCACGTTGTTATTGTTTTGTCCTGGTTGAAGACAAGCTCTGAAAGAACCTTCGATGAGTGGTAAAAGAAGAACGAAAGGACGTTGTTTAACGGTGTCGTTTTCGAGTATAATCATTTGAGTTTCGTTTTCTATGTCATTGCCTTTGGTTCCTGTCCAATGAGTGCTCCACCATAGTTTGAATCTAAATATGCTGGTGAACCTGATTCCGTTGAGTTGGCCAATGGAAACTATGTGTCGGCTGCTTGGTTCGGCGGCGTTGAAGCCGACGAAGCAACCAGCAACGGTGGTGTTTGGAGTGATGGTTATGTTTGATGGGACTTGAGTGAGGATTAGGTTGTTATTGGCGAGGAATGTTGAGTTTTCTAGTTTTATGGTGGGGAGGGAATTGGCATGGGAAAGATTTGTTTCTTTTACAGTGGTTAAGCTTGGCGCCATGGTGATGAATGATGATGGAGAGAAAGGTTTGAGAGTTTCATTAATGAATGGGAGTTACATATATGCAATTAAATACATCACTTTTTTACTATAAAAAAAAAGTTCAAATGAAATTTTTTGTTAGAGGAAAAGTTCAAATGAATTAAACTTGCCGAATGATATGACATACATATAGTCAATCCGTTGGCTTTTGATAATGGTTTTCGAATTTATAGCATTTTCATATATGTAATATGTTACTTCTAATAATGTAGCATTTCAACTTGTAGTCATTTTTATATCAAACTTTTTTTTTGTCGTACAAAACTTAGGTGTATTTTTTTAGGTGTTTTTGTATAAATTTAATTAAAAGTACATCTTATTTTGTTATAATAAACTTTAAAAAAATTATGAATTTGAGAAAAATCATAGATAAATTTATTTAAATATCATATGAAAAGCATCTAAGAAATACATATAAGGAAATACATATAAAATTCTTTCCTATATTTTTATCTTCTTTATCTTAATTGGAATTTTTATAATATCAATTAAAAATATTTTTATGTCATTTATACTTATGAGTTACTTCAATTTCTATTCTATCAAACAAATCAGTTTAATCATGTTGATTTATCGGCTATCAACTAATTTATTCACTTGAAGACCGACACTTAGCAAACCAGAAACAAGGTGGTTGCAATGCTCAGTTTGTTACCAACAATTGCTAAGTGTGGAAATTCAGACCAACACAATAATACAAATTCCTCAAGGCGAGGGTTAAAGCGTCCAACGTGGGAAAGATACAAGTGCAATATTGATGCATCTTTCTCGACCGCTTGTAATACAGTGGATACTAAGATGTGTATCCGTTATGATACTAATACGTATGTGCTTGCTAAAACTATGTGCACACGAATGTATGCGTTGCTAATTGGGGGCATTTGCCCCCATCAGTTTAGTTTTTTCTATGTGCAGGAGTTTAATCATTTTATTTGTCTCCATGATACCCCGATTAAATTAATGATTTATTAGAAATATTGATCAAATTAAAACGTATATTGCATATTCAATTGTATATATAGTCAGTATTGATGTTGTCTCAGGTAACCGAAACCGTTGAAATGATATAAAAAGTAAATTGTTGAATGATTATTTGGTCATGAATGTTGACATATATCTAGAAATTTTTGGACATAAAATAATATAATTTCGGTAATCTTATTTTATTTTATTTTGGATAAATGTTAGTATATGATTTTGCCCCCACAGATTAACATTTCTAGATTCGTCCTTAAAACTGTGGTTTACAATGGTGTGCTCAATGAATGTCGCCAAGGCTCTTGGATTATATCATGTGGATCTATGAATTACAATTAGTGAACGTTGATTTGATTTTGAAGTTGATTTACAAATAGTGGCTGTATATTTTTAGAGAGGTATCAAGGATAGCAGAGTTTGGGGCCATACTGGGGGAGCTACCATTGTAATTTATTTTTGTTGAGTTTATCCTTAGAGAAACGAATAAGCTAACTTATATCTTTTATCACGGATAGCTTCGTCTTAAACTAGCTCTCATATTTTTATTCACTTATCGTCATATATTTTATCATGTTATAAGCATGTTCAACAACAAAGAAATTATTCAGTTTTTTAATAAAAAAAACTAATTTATTTGTTTTTAGTCAAACAAAATTAATTTGTTCGCTATCCTAATAGTAAAGATTATCCGATCTAAATATGTCACGCAAATCCACCGTGTCCAAAAATTAAACATGTCATTTTATATTTCTTTGATAGTGAATGTTTTTTCATAAAAAAAAATAAAAAATGTCTTTTTTTCAAAAGAAAAAATTATTTCTTTTAAGGAAAAATATATCATTGTAATGCACCATTAGTAGTTTACTTTGCATAATCTAAACTAATTATATATGTCACTCGATTAACCTGAAAGAAGCCACTCGAATATAAGTTTAATAACCCGAACAATAACAAAGAGACACGTAACTCATCGTTTTCTTTAGATATGTAACCCATCGTTTTTCAAGACTCAAAAATATTATTGTCATTAAGTTAAGTGGTATTTATGATCATTTTAAAGTGGTCCTTAAGAGGACTTTAATTAATTTAGTACCTTAAGGTTATAAAGATAAATTCATACCTTAAGGTTTTTCATGAAATTTTCTTATATAAAGATAAATTCATACCATCGAGCTAAAATACATTCTATAATGATGACAAATGCTTACTAAGTCCGTATTCTACATAGGCCCGGTCTTATTACTTAGATCGTACTCCATATCATAGGAGTATTTAAGCTTAAAATCGAAGGTGAAATTTGACGACGGGTAACTAAGAACAGTCAATGACATTGAAAGGAAAACCAATTTCGTAAGGTAATTGAAAAGTGAAGAGAGTTCGGGAAAGTGTAAGCAGATTTAAATAAATAAATTGAATAAAAGGATAAGCATGACAGCAAACAAGTGATACGTGTGTCCATCTGGATGTACGTATGTGACGAAGTCAATACACCCGAAGGCAGAGTTTGAGAGCTACCCACGTTACAAGCTTCATGTGACTTCCATATATAAGAACAAGTTCCAACCTCAATTTAGTCGGTCAACTCAACATAAATCTCTGTTTTTGTTATTTAAAAGGGAAATGCACCTAACCTTTTTCTCACAATAAAAAACTTAACCTACAGTTATGGATGGGAATAGGTCAGATAAGCCTATAGGAGCCTAAGGCCTAGCTTACGACAAGTTAGATCAGACTTTTTTCTTTAATAGAGAACACCTAGGTTTTTTCTAAAGCCAATTTAGCTTAAAAGGTCAGGCCACATGCCTCTCAAAAAGCCTTTTAAATCTATTAGGTCGGCCTATTTAAATAATATGAATAATATTATTTATTATTATATTATATTTTGTACTTTGAATTAAAATATAAAATTGTAAACTTTTTCAATAATTTAAACTTTATTAGTATACATTAATTTTTTGCATATATAAATGTATTATTATAAACCAGAATAGAAATATGATACAATATATAGTCGAATTCTCTAAAACCTCGTATTGATTATCAAAAGAGAGTTTAATCTAATTGAAATATTAGTTCGCTAGTCCATTTAATCTTATATCACATTGCTTATTTAAAGATGTTCATAAGATATATGTTTTTAAACAGGCTAGTAGGTCATATCAGGCTTTCAGAAGGTCAAATTCAGACTTACAAAGTAGGCATATGACATGCCGCAGGCCAGGCTTAGGCTTTAAAAAAATATGGTAAATCAGGCTTAAGCTTTGCAAAGCCTAACTCGGCTCCTATCCGTACCTACAGATTGGTCGTTATCCTTGTGTGAGAAGTGTTTAACTCCTTGCAGAGTCGTCTTTTACCAAAAGAGGGAGGTGATGCTAATTTACCGAGACATTTCACTGTAAATTAGGCCTCAAATTGGTCCAGAGAAGATGTGGCCGTTTTTTTTTTTTTTAATCAAAATTGTTAGATTCAATGCCTATACTCTTGTTTTCTTCTGTTTACGTGAGGAGAAAAATTGCCCAGAGAAAGTAGTTGAAACTTATCTTGACTTGAATAATTGACAGTTTGTTTAAGGGAGGAGAAAAAATCGTACCGAATATTTCTCCCTACATAAAGCTTTTTTTTTCTTTTTGGTACAAACCCAACATAAAGCTTTTTACCATGCAAGAACTATTAATATATGAGGCACTCATGCAAAAATAAAACACCCCCCTATTATGAGAAATGAGAAGATTTAATTATAACCGTTCGATTTTATTTTTTTTTTTTTTGAAGAAAACCGTTCGATTATATTTAATTACTCGTTTTGTACTCAAAAAGATAAAAGATTTATTGACTCATTTGAATTGAAAAAATCATGTGCCAACTTTGGCAAACAGATTATCTGTTGCTTGACGTGTGTGACTGTCTCCTCAACAATTTTCTCAAATCCAGCAAAAAATCTTGATCAATGGAGCCGAACAGGATGCTCATGATTCAGTTGCAGTGGTGTATGGGTGGTTAATACGATAGTTGTAATTCTTATGGACCACCGAGCAGTAGTAAATTCACAGTTACACATTGCCAAGAAAAATTCGAATGAACAAATTGAATACAATATACAGTTATGAATTTCAGTGAAAACCACAGAAGTAATTAACCATTTCCAACAAAAAAAAAATTGAAATCCAGTGATATCTGTTTAAAATCTTCTGCAGTATCATCTCGTCAATCCCTGGCATTACATGCTGCCTTTGCTCTCCTGTTCACTGCGGAGCTTTTTTTGTTGCAACTCATCTTTCAGTCTTTCAATCTCTAGATCCTTCTCATCTAATTTACCTTGCAGCATGAAAACCTGCAAGAAAACCCAATGACTTAGACACACATACAACCTTGGACAATTAAACAAGAATACGATGGTTACAAAAGATTTTAAAATAATGAATATCAGTAAATAAACGAAGTGATTCCTTGAAAAATAACGGCGTAAAAAAAAAGTACAAACCACATTTACACGATACAGACATGCCTAACACCATAAAAAATGCCAAATACGATTAACGAAGCTTAGGGGCAGGAATGGTTTATATACTCTTTTGTTAAAATGTTCAACCATATTATCTACACAAGCACTTTGTTATTATTTTGTCAGAGGGGTAAGTTGAACCCATGACTTTCTTATCACTCAAACACCTATGTTCCTCCCCCAAACCACCAAGTCACCTTATATCACTCTGTATCTGCACAAGAATTTTACCTATTTCATATTAGCATTTGTGACACAATATAAGCCTTTCCCCGAGACAAAAGTTTTGTTGAGGTCCTAAAAGGGTTTCCTAAAAAACAATGCTTATCTTCATTTCTCATTAACATTGTTTACTGAGAAAGAAAAAAAAAGTAAAGCATAATAGTGATGCAAACATGCAGTGAAATTTTTTAAATCACGGTAAAATATGAAACTAGGGATAAGTGAAAACCGTTTCATTAGATCTTTCCACATCATTGGTCAATCCATCCATATGCTTCTGCAACTCTGTAGAAAATTTTAAGGGTTAAGATTACACAAATTGCTGATGCATAAAAATCAACAAAAAATTGCATAACTTTTAATCCCTAGTTTTCAATCTTATAACATGCAAATAAAAAGATTCCTGCAGAACATTTAACATTTTGAAACGTCCCAAGTCCCACACAATAATACTAAGTGTTAGATAATACTCCCTCCGTTTCAAAATGAGTGTCACTTTAGCTAAAAAAAATTGTTTCAGAATGAATGTCACTTTACATTTCCAATACAACTTTAATTTTTTTCTTCCAACTTTACCCTCAATAAATACTCCAACTTTTCTCTCACACAATTTTCAATGCAACTTTAAATTTGTCTTTTTCTTATAAAGTAAGGGAAGTTTAGTAAAAGTGTTATGTCTAATGATTATTTCATTCCATTTCTTAATTTGTGTGCAATTGGCTAAAGCGACACTAATTTTGAAACGGAGAGAGTAAAGTATTGGACTTAAGCTATTGGGCCTTTATCATTACTAAGTTAATAGTCTGTTAGGTTTTATATATATTCTCTTATAACCTTTTGTAGTATTAAGCTATTGTTAACAATATTGAAACCCTAGCCGTCATTATTTTTATCTTTGATTGTCTATATTGTTAACATAATATTAGCAATACACTCTAAACTCTGCGGAATAATTCCCTATTAGAGGTACCCACACATGTAATTTTCTTAATAATAGTGTTTCAAGCATTTTTGCAATATTATTCTCAATGTATGTTTATTTGAAATAAATAATATGTATTTACAAATTAACCTGTTTGATGAATCCAATATAGTAACAGAAGAAACAAATAGTCACCAAGCAGCCATGTAATGATATAAAGGGTCATTAGACAAAAAATACCAAACCATAATGTGATGAAATCACTCAACAACTAACCTTCAAATTGATTTCTGAGCTCTGAATTCTGATCTTTCTGCAATGAAAGTTTCATTGCTAATTCATGCATCTGCAGACCAAGCAAAAAGAAATAAAAAAGAAGGTGATATCAGCAATAAACAATATTGACAAATTAGGTAGAATAATTTGTGTAGAATTATAGTTAATGTGTGTAATGTTACTTCCAGTCAATAAATACCATAAACTTTGTTTTCATCAGTTCAACATATGAAATGTTTATTAATAATTTTCTTTCTCTCATACAGCACATATATAGAATGTGGGGAGGGGAAAAGCAACTTTGAAATTAATGAGGCAAAGAAAGAAAAAAAACAGTTGACAGTTAAGCTGAGAAGCATGAAGCAAATAAGATAGCAACACCTTTCCCTCAGAAGCTTGAAGCCCGATCTCTTCATTTTCCTCTTGCAGAGTTTTACATTTAGCCATTAGCAACTTCCCCATCTTGCTTTGGGAAGTAAATTTTACAGCAGACATTTGATCTTGCAACTCCTTTAGTCTTGTGTCCTTTTCCGCAACTAAATTCTATGATGAGATCAGAAGTCTTGTAAAAAAGAGTTGGAATAAATACCAATGTGAATAATGCGTCTATAAACTAATAAACCAATTCCTAATATATGTAGGAAATTGGGGCATATGATGTATAATTGCAATAAAAAAACAGATTAAAGAATAAATATCATAAGCCACAAGAAAAGGAAATCAAGACACAGTATGTGGGCTATGAAGGCATCAATATTAGGCATGTCTAAAAGCCAAACACAACTCAGAAACTTATTAAGTTTCCTTACGATTCATCACTGAAATTAGAGCTAATAACAGTAGTCAGCTGAAAACCTGTTATACATTTAACACCACCCTACAACCTAGAAGTTATCGTTTTCACCTGTATAGTCTGCATTTAAACCAGATAATCAAACTAGAGAGAATGCTTACCCATTTCCACCTCTCTTTTTTTTTTGCAAATAATTTGATTCCATTTCCTTCTCTAATGCACTCCCTCCGTCTTTAATTTATTATTTTTTCCAAACATACATTAATGGGAGCCCCAAATAAGGACCCCAAATTAAAGGGACCATAGATGACCCTCATCAAATGGTCTAACATTAAAGGATAACAATATGTTTCTTCACTGTACCTATAGGTTGATAAAACTATGACGACAACATGGACCAACATTTTACTAGTACAACCTGAATTAAAACATTTACCCTACTTCATGCCAAAAAAACAAAATTGATTTAAAGCTAGAGCAGAAGATGAGTATGAAACCTTTAACCGCGTGAACTCTTCATGGATTACTGGATCTAATAAGAACCTTCTTGCCTGCAATTTAAATAGCAACCAAACATAAGGCAATAATTTCGGGAGCCCATAAGGGAATAAAAGCTTGGTAGTCAATCCCGGACAGAGGCCGGCTCCAAAAGTGGGATAGCGTTAGTGGGATGACCGCTATTTGATAACTTTTTGGACAAATTACATGAATGATGCCATAAACATATATTTAATGTGAGATTAAATAACTGAAAATGCTCAAAACATTTCACAAAAAGAAATAAAAAACCACAATTCTTGATGAACACATACATTAAAAACCAACAAAACTCAAATAAATGTTCTAGCATGGGAATACAACAAAAAACCATGTCTTATCCCACCAAGTGGGGTTTGCTCCATGGATCAAACAACTGCATAATGTTTTATCATATCTCTATCCACTCATTAATCTCTAGATCCTTCTTAATAGTTTCTCTTATAGTTTTCTAGTTCTTCTTTTGCCTCTAGTGATTTCACTACCCTCCACTGGATCTACTCTCCTCAATACATAGCTACAGCTCTTCTCTCTACATGCCCAAACCCCCTAAGCCGAGTTCCTACCATCTTTTCTACAATAGGTGCTAGCTTAACACTTTCCTTAATAATGATAACAACCACATCTCTGGTATTATTGAAATCATCCAATAATATTGTAATATTGTGCAATCACTTCTCCTATTAAATGCCATACAACATAAATGATTAAATGCAATAAAAAACTGAAATACAAGTAATGAACAAGTCATAAACAATATTTAAGTGGCTCAACAAAGTTTGGAAATCTATTTTGCCCTTCTCAAATTAATATGCATGAATAAGAATGATGAATCATCAAGAAACAAATTTATCTAGAGATACACTCAAATACTTGTATGGTAAACAATACCTGCATTGATGTTGGCTTGAGTTGAGCTTTGAGGTCCCGTACAGCAGACTGGAATTGTTTAGAAGACACGTAAACAAAATTAAATTCTAAAAATAAACTATTTTAGCATACATTGATATAAACCACTAACATCTGTAAAATAATAATAAACAAATTAACATTCAAATATTAATAAATAATTTTAAAATACAAACACCTGACATATGGAAAATGAAAATAGATTTGAACTTTCTGATCAAGACTCGACAATCATATGGAAAGGTTATAATGCTGAGACCAGAATGAATTGGTTTCAAAATTCCTGACTTTTGGCCTCCATACAGTTCCTATAACGAATTGTGAAATGTGTTGTAATAATAGGGTTTAGATAGAGGAAGAGAGAGAAAAAAAGGCTCTCAATAACATTGTATTAGAATCATTGGGATGACCAGCGAAATGACGGACACATTAATTTTCTGTTGTCTATCATTGTATATATGTTGTATTGTATAATGTTTGTTTTAATATGATTCGCTTGTTTCAGTTTCATAATATCCATGTTATCAAAACTTATCTAAATTTCAGTTTCAATATTCATGTTTTACATTTTTAAATTTAAATTTGTTAAAAACTGTGTTATGGGAAAAATTGTACAGAAAAAGATTCAATTCAAACACGGTGGTTACTTTTGGTTACAAAATACTATTAGTGATGCTATTTTTGTAATGACTAATAGTTGGAAGTAGAACAACTCCTAGAGTACTGGTTATAGTATTAGTATTTAGTATTGGCAATACAAACTCATAAAATTGCTAACCCAAACTGAATACTGAATCAGATAAAAATAAACAATGAAATCAATAAACTCATAAAATTGCTTCCTCAATAAATGACAAATTGAAACCACAATATATTTTAAAGATATTCTAAGATTTCTATTTTCTACTATATTTTCATTTACAACAAATATATAGTAATACTATATTTTGTAATGTTCCACTGCTTATGATTTAAGCTCATCAAAAAAGAATGCTTTTAACAGGAGATAACAACAATAAAAAAATAAGCTCCATAAAACATGGCTGGAAAGTAAGCTCTATAAGTATTGCTTGAAAGATAAGATGGATTGAATGCACACTACACCGAGGTGCTAGTTAGTATAACAAAATGATTTTTGGGAAAAGATTACACACAAACACAACTAAAACATGAAAAATGATTTTTAAAAAATCTTAAACAAACGGGCCCTTTTTTTCTTTTAAGGATAAACAAACGGGCCCATAATGACTTGAAAGTTGAGCACATAATATTAATTTGAGTGTAAATTTGAAGTAAATTAATTAATGTTACATTGATAAAGTAAAACGACACTTGTTTGGGAACAAATTATTTTTGCTAAAGCAATGCTTATTTTGGACTGGAGGGAGTATCAAAGAAGCAAATTATAGTGAAACTTAAGTAGACAACGTGTTTGGGATAAATAAAATCATGTATAGAGAATGAATATCAGATATTCTAGTTGTTAGATGTAAATGAGAGTGAGAAAAAAGACCAACTACACTCCAATTTCTTCTTATTCTGTTAATTATATATTCTCTCCTGGGGGAAAAGGATTTACTATAGTTGATGCAAAATAAATAAAACAACACATCCAGATGCTATAAAGAACAGTTTTGAATATTAACTACCTTCAGCTTTGCTATCTCTTGCTCACGTTTAGCAAATGTCACAATGAATGCAACTTCCTTTTTCTTTGCCTTTTCAAGCTGATAACAAATATAAATGTGGAAGGGATCAATAAATATGATCAATGTATAAGGAACCATTTTGAAGCAAAAAATAGAATTTTAGATTCTGAATGGCTGAACCTGATCCGCTAAGGACTCTACTGATGATTTCAGTGCTTGAAGGTAATTAATCACCAATTTGGGTACTAGAAAGCATCAAAAAGAAATAATTTCTCAGATATATATTTAAAACAAAAAACAACAGTAAATACAACTTGATCTTCAATAACTAGTACATCTATGACATATTACTAGCAAATAATTCACGTACAAACTAACCTGGTGTGGTCCCAGCAGGTATGAATGGTGCATTTTGAAATGCAGAGCGCCAATTCTGAATCTCGTATTGTGCATCCTCAAGTTCATTCTTAAATATACAATGATCCAGTAAACAAATTTAGGAAAGAAAAGGCTATAACTAGGACTGTGATTTTCTGCAGTCGAAAATCAACTGCAAGCAATCACAGACATTCAAAAATCTTATTTGATAAGAAAAGCAGATGCAAGTAAACAAACTACTAGATAATTTTCCAACCGTAGAGGATCTGTTTACACCTAGACTGTTATATATGTAACTTTTTTAGAGACTCAAATCCAACAGTTAGTTATGTGAACTCTCTCTCGATGTAGTCAGGATCGAGATTCTACGTAGGATCGGTCGGCCGATGAACGAACGTAAAACACAAGGAACATAACACGGTTCGTAAATAGGATCTGTATGTTTTTGATAGAGTTGAGTGAAATAAATGGAGAAAATAGAGGAAAAACTGAGGAACCAAGCAAAAAAACAGAAAATAGAGGAAAAACAGAGGAACCAAGCAAAAAACAGAGAAAATAGAGGAAAAACAGAGAAACCAGGCAAAAAAATAGAGAAAACAGAAGAAACACAGCAAAAAACAGAGGAAACAGAGGAAAACAGGGCAAAGACGAACCAGGGTAAAGTCTAAGCACGGTCAAGGTGCTGTAGGATGTAGAATTGTACGATCCTACGAGCCAGCACTCGATCCTGACTACAATGTCTATAAGCATTTTATCCCACATGATTCATAGAGTTCACAAACATGACTTTGTAATGTGAGCCATACATGAATCTAACCCTAAATGGCATGTTTGTATTGACATTTCGAGAGCTTATATGCACATTAAATTCCTTAGGCAACAAACATGTTTTGATACATGCGGCAAACGAAAAACTAAAACGTATAAATCATATGACTTATAAGTTATAACTAAAATCCATTTCCTTCAATAACATAATTTAAAAGAATAGTCCATCAATTTAGTCCCTAAAATACCACCCTTTCTCAAATTTAGTCCCTAAACTATATAAAATCCGTCAATTTAGTCCTTAACACCTTATAGCTTAGTCCTTAACATCTTATAGCAAGGACTAAATTGACATATTTTATATACTTTAGGGACTACTTATTTTATTTACATAATTTAGGGACTAAATTGAAGTATTGTTAAAGAAAAAAACTTACCAAGCACGAATCAAGCGTTTCCTTACAGTCTTGAAGACTGCAACATAAAAAACAAACAAACAAAAAAATCCAGTAAGAATTTTAGGCTGAAACAGTTTAGTTGACACAGTCACGCAAAACATTCACATTTCAAAGGATGTATACCTCTCGCGAAGAGACAAAATCATTCCGGTTGTAACACCAGAAGCAGCTTCAACTTCAGCTACCGTTTTGGCCTAAAACATAAACTAACATTAATGCTCGAAAAAAATTGAATAAAATAAAATTTGATTATGTTACCTTCTTTCCGTAAGGATCATTATCAAAATTTCCATCATCAAATTCAGCAGAAGACCTCTTATGACTTACAGTATCTAATTCATAAAAATGAATGAAACATTAAGAAAATGTTGAATAGCATTAGCATTAGCATTAGCATGTGAATTATTTGATGAGAAAAGTAAAACCTGAACGCGTTCCGGTAAATCGTTCTCCGAAATCAAATTCCTGCTGTTGAGAAGAATGAAAGAGAAAAGTGAGATGATGAGTGAAGTGTGAATGAGAAAGGAAAAAGAGAGTTGAGAATTACGTCGTCGAGAGTTGGGGAAGACATGGTGGAGTTGAAAAAACCCTAGAATCGGAGAAAAACTGAGTGAAGTAGATGTTGCTGGTACTTGAAGAGGACTGAGTAGAGAGGTTGTTCTGACGCCAAGTTGAAAAACGGTGAGAGCGAAATTACTCTAACATGTCTGAACAAAGAAATAAAAATTGGGCTTGGGCTTGGGCTTGGGCTTGGGAGAGATAAAAAATGAGAGGGAATTTCTTATCGCATCCCACCATACTATACTTCTCGAGCACCCAACCAATTTCTCATCTTATCCCATTTGGATTCTATAATTTGAAACTTAAAAAAAACCATGTCGATATATGATTCAAGCTCATCCGCCTTCCCCAATTTCTTCAATTGCGTTTTTCAACCTAAAATACTTGACCCCTCCCTCCAAATGTGAATCTTGCTGCCACAATCGACAAACAAGATATTAATTTGCATTTGCTCGAACATTTGGTGTTTCATTTGCGTTTTTTCTGGGGGATTGGATGTGTTCGGATTTTAGATATTGAAACGTGTTCTTCGGCATTTCGGATTCTAAAATCCGAAATAGGCTCGTGGATGCTGAGTTTTGATTTATCTGAGAATTTTGTTTAGTGTTTTGATTTATTTTATATATGGACGCATACCCTAACTATTTTAGAGGTAAATGGATGAGAATGACTGTCACAACTAGGTAGGACCATGCGAGGAAGGCCATACGTGACAGACTCAGACCATCTTATGATCCAGAGCTTGATATTTTCATGCTTACTTGGCTGTAAATATCTTAACTTAAAGCTTATTCGATTGAGCAATTATGTCATGGGCTAATTTTAGAGAAAAAGATATTTGTATAATCATTTTTTGATAACTTCTCTCTCATACTCAGTTTATTGTTTTTACTTTCTAATTTATAAAGATAGAGGTTGTTGAGTAGCAACTAGCAAACTTCAATAACTGATTGGAGTTTAGATGGAAGGTTAATCATCATATGACTATTTTTTATGAAGATCTTGTATGAACGATCAAAGGTCTTTTCGAGTTAAGCTTCATAATCATATGACCTTTCTCGGGACAAAATGATTTTGCTGAGGAGATATAAGAGGAAGCAGTTTGCGGAGGCATTGGGAGTGATATTCGTCACAATCTTGTAAATGACATTACAGAGGCGTGAAGGTGAATATATAAGTCCTATTAAAAAAAATCACGTGCGATGCTTTTATATCAAGAAAACTCACATAGACTTGTCAGAGATGTCCATTTCCTTTCTTCCTTCATTTCTTTTTCTTCATATCTAAATTTTCAGATCCAATATTCTTAAAATTAACGTATCTAATTTTTCGTTGCAATATCTTCATTTATGAGAAATGGTTCAAATCGATGATTCAAAAAACACATGGTCATCAATTCTTCAATGTGAGTCATGATGAATGAACACATGAATATTGCTCATCTATGATAATGGAGTCGAACTTATAGTTTGCACAATCACAAAGTAGTATAACATAAAAGACAACAATGTAGCTGGAGCATAATTTAAAGGCTAGCAACACAAACAAAATGTAAAATAGAAGACCAATTTGAAAAGAAAAATAAAATAAATGACTAATCCAAAAAAAAAAAATTAAGCTAGAAGAACTTAGACGTAATTTTGTCAAAAAAATAGTAGTTAACTTCATATATACAATGCAAAATAAAGATAACACATTTATATGGATAATTTTTTTGTTTTATATCAAATTTTTGGTCCATTCGACCGAACTCATCTTATGTAGAGATAGTCGATTGAGTATAAACTAAATGACAAAATAATTAAGGATTGACTTACACAACATTGAACAAACTTAATGAATATGTTATATGTTG
>Ga0315914_1005391_pt1 | contig 18614 bp, 13 predicted proteins | sample MpolenodulesMG_FD_203920 | JGI IMG/M metagenome (GOLD analysis project Ga0315914, IMG submission 203920) | Medicago polymorpha root nodule microbial communities from Los Angeles, California, United States - elongated nodules | ecosystem: Host-associated > Plants > Roots > Nodule | place: USA... | reverse complement strand
CCAATTATACTAGTTCCTCCTACAATTCATAAATAGTCCAATCCCATTGCACTTCAAGGGATTTTCACTATAATCACAACTTATTACAATTGCTCAAGGACACAACCAAGAGACTTTCAAATGGTCAACCACAACTGAAAAAGACTTCAAAGAGTTTACAAATAAAAAAGTGTTTTTTTACGGTTGATATACAACCAAAGGTGTAATCAATTACAAAACTGAATAAAACTTTTAAGACTCATAATTTCTAAGATATAAACTTAATAAGAAATTCTTAAGTGTTTTATGCGATTTTGAATTTGACAGAGTAAGGGCACCATTAAAATTGTAGAGGGTACTATTAAATTGTAGAGTCTTGTTTTATTCTTCAAGTCTTCAGCTCTTTATATAGGCATGAATTTGAGAGACGTTGGAGACGTGTCAACAGATTAAGAGTCCTTGAGAAGCATGGTACCACCCTAAACTCCACAAAATATTTTCTAACGGAAATTTAATGAAAGAAACGTCACAGCAGAATAGTTCTCAAAACATCAAAGTACACATCTCATCATAGTTTCAACCTCAAAACTGATTTCAAAAGAATTATAAAACAAAGTCTGAAAATAGCGGTAAATCCCCAATCCTTAGTTTCACAGGTCAGAGCACCGATTGGATAATGACTCACAAAAGCGACAAATAAACGTGTATGCTCCAAAATCATCCTAAGAGACTCCTACCACCACAAGGGTGTAGGTGTCCAACCCTCAACTAAAGGGTGGGAATATATTCAACATACGAAATGCAAGAACACATCGCTTATATTTAGGTATGCATACATCACAGTCTGAATATATTCACAATTAAACGTACACCATCATTTAATAGAAACATTTGGTCTCAATCAACATCTTATAATAACATGTAAGTATAAACAACATTTAATAACATCAAGTTGACATTTAACATGTATACTTGATATAAACATAATATTCACAATTAACATATACTATCATTGGTGGTTGGATTAGGCAAGAGTACCAAGTTGTTTATCGAGTAATAAAGTGATAAGTAGAGTATCATATCCACATGGATTATTGTTTCGTCCAAACAATTTGCATTACTTATTTTAAGTTGACAATATAAAATAAAAGAGATAAGGGTTAGAAATTGCAATTTTTATCTATTTGCAACTAAGAAGTTACTTGTTTTTGGTTACAGACAAGGAAACATCGGTTAGGACTCTTTCAATCCCCCTATTTACTTTGTTGGATATTAAATAACATTCATGTCGTGTTTAGTTATCTTAAGTAGACTATACAAGTGATCAGGCCGTTGGGACGTTCTAACCTAGTCGGGTGTCAAGCTGCACATGCTGATGGCACGATGATCGTTACTTGCGGGGTTTATACTATCTCGGTTGATCTAGGTCTATCCCTCTGATGAAGCTACACAAGAGGAGGAAGTTCAGAAGCTGCTTTACCAAGTAAGAAGAAGAAGAAGATTGTTGAGTAGCCTCTCCACAAGATCAAGAGAGCCTCAAGAAAGTTGAAGCTCTCTACTGAAGCTTCTGAGGACTTGGAAAATGAATAAGGAAGCACAATGGCTCAAATGGTAGAGGAACAATATGTGGAAGCTGCAAAGAAGGTGGTGAATTTGTCTGCAAAACTTCAATAGTCAGCTGCATAAGAAGCTAGTGAGGTTCTGAAGACTCACATGAAGATTAAACATGAGCAAGGAACTTCATAAGCTGCTACTTCAGATGTTGGGGCCTCTGCATCAGGTAATATTGCTTAAACCTCTCTCTCATAACCTTTTATCCTAGACTCACCTCCACACAACTCTTCACAAATAAATGAAAAACCTCTTAGATCTATATATTCTAACCTACAAAAAGCTAAGACCCCCACATCATCATCTAAACCCTATCCTAAATTGAGACCAATTCCTGACCAAGGTGATGCACCAAAGAAGAAATCTATCTTAGAACCACCTACTGCCATTCCACTAAATACTCTAAAACCTGGAGAAGAGTATGATGGTGATACCTTGATCCTTCAGGATTATCTTGATGGACATGCCAGACTACACAAAATTGATGCTGAAAGAGTCATAAGAGAACGTGAAACCTATTTTTCATGAGTGTGCTATAAGAATGAAGCAAGCTCAAGAATCTAGAGCTACTGATCTTAATAAGTCTGGAACCTCTTCTTCAACCAACCCTCCTCCCCAACCAAAAAAAATTTCATCAGTGTTGGACATTTTGACTCCTCACTTACATGGTGAACTTCCCTCAACTGAACTACAAACAGCCTCTGAAACAGTCCCTAATATAGCAGTTTCAAACAACCAACAAAAACCTTTACCTGAATCAGAGATAACCTTTGAACTGTGTACTACAATCATAGTTCACCCCTTGTATCAACCAGACTCATCATTACAAACAACCTCTGATACAACTACTTCTGAACAAGTTGTATCAGAAGACCAAACAACAACATCAACCCTGAACTAAACAATCTCTGATACATCATTTCAGTATCAGAAGACCAAGCCTTTGTGATCCAACTTCTTAGTGATGCTAAGTATGAAACTATAATTCATCATGGCAACATTGATGATTGTGGATATTTCTTTATCAAACCATCTACCTTTAGGCTCCATCCAATTCTTGAACCTGTCCTAGAACCTTTTCTTAACCTAGTCTATGATGACAATGTTGCTGATAACATTGCTATGGAATTGTCAGATTTTAATGATGAAGGCATTCATGTTATCATTGTCAACAGAAACCAAGACTTACCTACACCCCAACTCCCCAACAAATAATTGTTTAACCCTCTTATATCCTTACCTCACAAACAGTTCTGAGAGAAGTTTGTAACAACATTTTTAAGGATCTGATGGAGTTAGACAACTCAAGAAATCAAGCCATTCATCTTGAGAACTATGAAGACAAATGGAATAACCTAAGGAAAGTAGTGAACAGAGTCCTTGATGATCTTCAGAGATTGTTTATGCAAGCTCATAATCAAGCTCTGAAGAAATGGTTTGATGAAGTGATTGAGAGTATGAAAGCTTTGGAATTAAAGAGGAATTTGAAGCAAATCTCATACTCTCCTCACTATTTGGACAACTCAAGGAAGATTCTTGAAGCTGTCAGATCAGGTCTTAACATTTCTTGGATCACTCAGATGCTGATTTAGCCTGAGAAACCTGTTTTGAAGGCTCTGAATATGGAAGACCCTTGAAGAGATGAAGCTTGTTGAGAAACTTCAAGAAGAGTTATTTGAGCTGAAAATGGTGTCTGAAGACTTAAGAATACAACTTGCAGAAGTAAATGATGACAGGTCATCTTACGTTATTCTTAGCATGTTTTTCAGTATATTTTAGTAGGAAATTGTAGCAAAATGGAGGAGTATTAGAACGATATCCTATGATTTTGGGACTTTTGTAATGTTTTTTATATATGAGTCTGTAATTCTAGTTTTCCTGAAACATAGCAATTTTAGGGTGTTTTTGAAGTAATTCACGAAGAAATCATGCACATGGGCAAATCAAGAACATCCGAAGAATTGTGAAGATTCAAGAAACAAAGAATGGAGATTTAAGAGGCCTCCGAAGACTTACAAAATGGGAGGAATTATGTTTCCAAGTCCTGAGGCAATTTATTTGAAGACGAAGACTTAAAACGACGGAAAATCAGAGAATTTTGGCCCAGAAAAGGCAAGGCCATGCGCCTAGCACATTCCAAATGTTCCTAGCACATGGTGTAGGCTACCTTGCGCCTAGGGCATCATTCATGCACCTAGGGCATGGCTTTTGTCATACACCCATGCGATATGCACATTGGTAATGTGCCTCGAGCGCCTGAAAACTCGGAGCACATTTGTCTTTTGTTGTTGGTATTTTGGGTAAAGCCCGCACTTTTAGCCGAAACCCAGGCAGAAGTTCTCACTATAAATACCAACCTTCCTCATTTGGGATTTCGTTCAGAACTGGAGCAGTTCAAGAGGAAGGCTACTTTGAAGCTTCGGGAGAGTTTCTATCTTCTCCTTGATTTTCTAGGGTATGTTTTCATCTTTAGTAATTTATTTTTAGTTACCATGTGTAACTAAATATTTGTAGGTTAGCGTTCTAAGATGAACCTCTGTATATATTTATTGGATATTTATTTATTATAATTTGTCGTTTATTTAATTTATTTATTCTTTTGTTAGATTAGGTACTTAGGTTGTGACAGGACCTAATATTGTTTTCACTAACTGGATGCTTATATCTTTATATTTATATCATTTTACCGTTAACTATATGTCTAGTAGGAAGTAAGTAATTATTAATTAGCCAAAAAAGCACTGGAATTGTCGACCCTAGACGTAGGTACCTAGTGGATGATACACATTGGGTAGTGTGGTGCATTACCGAAGCTACGAATTAACTGGTTAGTAATTAGGGAAACAAGTGCCTAGTTGTCAGACTTAAAGCTATAGTTTAGTAAGACCATTTTCTTGAAACCCTTAGTATGGTAGACATAGATTAGGGCTGCCCGTTTGTAGAACTACTAAGTAAGCGTAGAGAGAGTGTGTTATGAGTGTCTTAAGATTCATAGATGGGCAGACCTAAGGAACCTTGGCCTTCATTGCCTTGGGAAACATTGGAAAGCCAATTTAAGTTTATGTTTCAATAATCTTTGAATTAGCAAGACCCCGCACGTAAGGAACACAGTGCGATCAACAAGTGTAGTTAGCCATCAGAGGGAAATGCCTAATTAGGTACCAAGTGGATGATGCCCATTGGGTCAGGTGGTGCCCTACCTATTTAGGAAACTCTCAACGACCTCATCACTTGTATAATCTACTTAAGAGAAAAATAAAAGCAACATTTATATTACTTATTATCCAACAACGAATATACATAGGGGATTCGAAGAATCCCAACCGCTACTTACTTTTCTGCAACCAAAAACAGGTAAAATTGCTCTGTTGTAAACATATAAAAATTGCAACCACTTTTATACCGTCAACTTACAAAAAAAATAAGTAACGAGAATTGTTCGGACGAAAGGACAATCCATGTGCATACGATACTCTACTTACTAACTTCATTACTTGATGAAAACGACTAGTACACTTGATAGACTTTTAGCATGTGTACTAAAAATATATCGAAGTAATAAAATTTATAAGTTCGTATCCACAAGGACTATTTCAATTTCTACTCGGCAAAAGCGTCAAAATAAAGGATGCATTAAGTTCAATGGTGCCCTAGGCAGTTGACTTGATATTTGTAACATAAACGGAATGAAAACAATAAAAGATTAGTTTTAGAAAATTTGAGAGAATCATGGTTAAGACATTCGAATCATCCGAAGTTTTCCTATGGTAATTTACACTCCTAATTCAAGCAATGATTATCTAGTTTCACGACTGATTAACAAAGTAACTCTACCCAATCTTTTGACCTAGAATTTTCCCTGCAAGTGACAACCCCTTAATCTCTTCGAAACCGTTGGAGGTTTTAACAGAACGTTAATCCCTATGTCATAACCTAATAATGATCTATCTCTAACTTGATTACTTAGGTTAAACTTATTACCTAATTCAAAGTCAAAAGCCAGGTTTAGTGGTCATTCAATCTTAAAATCAATTTGCATATTCATGAAGCTATGGTTAGTAGTCGATGATAAACATACAAAAAGCATTAAACGTAAAGTAATATGAATAAAGACTATACTTTCATTGATATTCAAAGGAGTTCAACAAATTAGTGTTCCCATAGGATCACATCAAATTCAACAAAGTCTCAACCAATTGAAAAATTAGCTACTCATACTTAGAGAATTAAACACAGCGAGAATAAAAGAAATTACTCATGAGTTTCTTCGTCCTCTGTTGTCGTCGTTTCCCCACTAATGTGCGTAGCTCCTTCTCCACCTTTGTTCTCAAAACGTGAGGTCACCTCCCTCCTTGGTATATTGCCTCGTGCTGCGTGACCTCTTTCTCCTCCCAAAGCGTGGTATCATGAATCTTTTATATGTTGTATCTGCTGCACTTTTCTTTCTTACAGGTCAACAAAATGTTTTCTTGACCAAAGTCCAATTCTCCGTAATAATCCATTGCCCCCTCTTTGTGGTTGCACCTCCTTTTTTTCTAATTCACACAAACCCATGATTTAAAGGTAAGTGGCACATCAATAAAATCCATAGAAGTAGAGTGAAGTAGTCTTTCTTTGTTTATGACCGCTGAATATAATAATAATACACTCTTTGACTCAATAAATTATAAACAACCATTTATTTAAGAGTAAACCCTCATTTGGGTCCCTAAAAGTGCATGTCGCTATCAGTCACGTCCCTGGATCATTTAAAGGTACCAAAAACTCCCCCAATGATTGTTCCGTTAGACAATTTCGTCCAAAACGTTAAGTTGCTGTTAACTTTGTTGAAATGTAATTTAATGATGCTGACGTGGCAGAATGATGAGAATATTTTAATAAATTGTTTGATTTTTGGATGTCTAGTTGGCTTTTATTTTAATTAAAATTAATTTTATAATAGAAAAACATAATAAATAAATTAAAGCAAATTCATGTTCTTTCTCCTTGATCATTCATTATTGAACTTGTTCATCTAAGCCCAGAAAGCTAGATCTAAATTCTCTATGTATCAATTCCAAACCCATTTTACAACATCCACATAAAAGAAATTTCTCACAAATCCATTCCATAAACTATTCTACTAAGGTTGCCTAATCCTCAACCACTTCGTCTTCTCCGCCAATGCCTGCCATATATTCCCTCCCATAAATTATCATCACACATGAACATTCAAACTCAAGCCTTTCAATCCAAGAAGAAAATTTAATTAGGATTTGTTATTGTTGTGATTAGAATTTGATGAAGTTGCAACCTTTGTTGTTGTTGATTATGGAATGATAAAAGAAGGCTAATGGATGAAAATTTAATTAGAAATTTGTTATTGTTACTCTCAGCAACAACAATACTAAGGTTGTTTCTCTCTCACATCTGCCAAGATGTTGTGGCAGCACTAGTAAGCGCTCTTTTCTTCCCCAAATTTCTCAAAAACAACAAACCAAACAAACCAAATAGAGAACCTCAACACAAATAAACAAATCACATAAACGTTCAAAAAAAAACTCACAAACAACTTGACAAACCAAATAGAGAACCTCAACACAAACAAAACAAATACATAAACGTTGGTTTTTGAACTCACAAATTTCAATCACATAAACGTTCAAAAAAAACTCACAAATCTGAGCGAATCCGATCAAAACACACAAATCCAGGACCAAATCAAACCCAGAACACAGCTTGAAGGAAAAAACAACCCCGACCTTGAAACAAGGTGACCGCCACTCGAAGTGGAAAACGAGATTAGAGCCACTCCTTCTTCCAATAAAAAGATGAGAGTGATAGATCTAATAAAAAAAAGGAGAACTTCCCCTTGAACTTCTCTGATGAAATTGATCCCCACAACTATCAATTGGAAGAAGGAGAACTTACTTATTATGACATTAGGCTCTTGTTGTGTTGATTTGAGGAACATAAAATTTAAGGAGATTCAATAGTCTGGTTTTTGGGTTAGATGAATGAAATTGGATTATGAAGGAGTATGAAAGGGAAAGACAGATGACCCTTGCAATGTTTACCCTCTGTGCAATTTAGTCCATTGCCAACATGGACGGCCAGGAAAGCAGCTGAAGTGCCAAGTTAACGGACACATCATCACAATTAACAGCAACTTAACGTTTTGGACGAAATTGACTAACGGAACAATCATTGGGGGAGTTTTTGGTTCCTTTAAATGATCCAGGGACATGACTGATGGTGACGTGCACTTTCAGGGACCCAAATGAGGGTTTACTCTTTATTTAAAATGACTTTAAATTAAATATTAAACTAATAAAAATATACTAGAAACTTAATTAAAAAGACTCTAAAGATGTGATATGACGGACTGTCATCAAAACTTACCATTACGCAATTATGCTAATCAGAGCACATTAGTTAACGAAGAGCAGAAGCAACGTAGAACTATTCAAGAAGCTCAAATCAAGAAGACAGAGGATCTGGAGATGAGAGTGAAACACCAACATAAAGAGAATTTGGTTGAGAAAGCAGAGATTAAGTCTGAGATTGCTGCTCTTTTTGAAATAATGAAGAAACAACAACCCTAGAATGCACACCTGTGTTTATTTTTTGTTGTTGCTTATCTTATGCCTTTGATAATTTTATGCTTGTGATATACCTTTGTTTTCTTTGATACACTATGATTATGCTATGCTATGTCTTTCATATATAATTTTGCATCTAATAGTGTTTTTTAAGATACTACTAGAAATATTCATGTTTTATCCAATTCTTTTACTCTTATCTTTAAATATTAGTCTTTTTCTTGACGACAAAAGGGAGAATAAGATATATAGTACATTTAGGTTCTGAGTCCACTAAATTAAGATTAAAATTAATTTAGAAGAACCTTCTTATCATCTCTTAGTCTTTGAATTTCATGTGAATTATTTCTGAGTGACGTTCTTATGCTTAAAATGAATTTAATTAACTTGAATAGAACTCAGGTGGAGCTTACAAACCTCACCTTAAGGGCTATTGGACTTAGGGGGATCTGACAAACCTCAGACCCTAAAGTCAACTTGTTAATTAGATTAACAACAATTGACTATTAATACTAGTGTTTGTCATCATCAAAAATCATAATATTATAAGAATCCCTCTCAAAAAATTTAAGTTTTTTTAACAAAAATTGAATTTAATATGAATTTTTATATTTTTTAGGGTAAAAAATTCATATTTAATTTGTGTTTTGTTAGAAAATTATATATATTTTTTTACAATATATTACACATTTCAGCACAATTTTACTAAAAAAATACATAAACTAACTTAAAAATAAAGAGTAAAAGTAGTGATTGAAAAATGTATCGGGAGTAAAAATGAGCAAATAGTCATATTGGTTCCTGACTGTGCACCTCGCTGGCACAAAGGTCCCTGACTTATGATTAAATACAAATAAGTCTCTGTGTCTGCACTTCCGTTGTCACTTTAGTCTTTGACGTTAAAAAAATATGTTAAGTGATGATATGACACATGTGTTATGCTGACAAGGTGTATGAGGTGTCACAAGGACCAAAGTGAAAATAGAAAATGGTCATTTTGGTCCCTGAACCAAAAATCAATATCCCAAATTAAATATCAAGAACCTAACAGTAAGTTGGTGTTTAATGGAATATTGATTTTGAACAAAAGAGAGAATTAGATGACATTTAGGGATTTGAGATTTAAGGATTGGATATTTAATTTGGGGATATTGACTTTTTGGTTCAGGGACCAAAGTGATCATTTTCTACTTTCATTTTGGTCCCTGTGACACCTCATACTCATTGTCAGCATAACACGTGCGTCACATCAACACTTAACATGTTTTTTTAACGCCATGAACTAAAGTGATAACAGAAATGCAGAGAAACTTATTTATATTTAATCCTAAGTCATGAACCTTTGTGACAGCGAGGTAGCAGAGTCAGATACTTATCTGTACTTAATCCTAAGTCAGGGAGTTTTGTGACAGCGAGGTACACAGTCAAAGATCAAAATAACTATTTGCTCGAGTAAAAATTGAAGAAATTTTTTAAAGAAATTAAAATGAATAATCAATATATTTATAGAAAAAAAAAACATATTTAACTCTTAATTTATTGATTTAAAGAACGAATCTAGTAATACACTTCAATATATTGTATTGTAAGCTGTAAGCACCTATCCAAATCCAACACAGACGCACATGTGACATATCTCTATAAAAACACCATTACTTTCATCCCTTCACAGGCTCACAGCATGGGTCACTTTTCCATCACCATTACTTTCATCTCTTTCATTATTCTCTTCCTAACTCGCTACAGCCAACTCGTTCATGCCGATTCACCAACTCATGTACCTCCATACTCCTGTGACACCACCAACCCACTTACAAAATCCTTACCCTTCTGCAATCTCAACCTTACCATCACTCAAAGAGCCAAAGACATTGTCTCACGGCTCACATTGGATGAGAAAATCTCTCAACTCGTTAACACAGCTCCTGCCATTCCTCGACTCGGTATACCGAGTTACCAATGGTGGGATGAAGCTTTGCACGGTGTTGCTAATGCTGGTAAAGGGATAAGATTGAATGGCAGTGTTGCAGGTGCTACTAGTTTCCCTCAAGTTATTCTTACTGCTGCTTCTTTTGATCCCAAACTTTGGTACCAAATCAGTAAGGTCGGTAACTCTTTTAATCTTTGTTTAAAATTCATTGTTAGTATGAAGCACGGATACGGACACTGATACGCCGACACAGCTAATAATTTGAAAAAATCACATAATCTAAGGAGTGTCCGTGCTTCATATAGTACTTCTTATGTTCTTATCATAATAAGAAATTTTTGTATTTTTATCTAATTTAAAGATTTAAGTTTTTGGTGGATTATTTTAAGATATATTAATTACTTGATTTCAGTTTTTATAATAAGAAAACATATTATATTAGTGAATTTTTATCATCACTTCAGATGAATTGGTCGGGTGGTGTAGGCTTGAGACCTTCGAGTATATTCTTACAATGGTCTCAGGTTTGAATAGTCTATACTATACAAAATTTTGCTCTAACTTTGAATAGACCCCTTGCTAGTGAGGAAAATAATTGGGTGACTTTGAGATTTGGGTGATTTTAATAGTAAAGGGTGGAATTGATCCTCACAATATTTGGTCATTGAGCTGATGTTGGGTTTTCAAAAAAAATTATGCTTTTTTATCTTAATTAAATTGTATGTAGGTGATTGGAACTGAGGCTAGAGGAGTGTATAATGCTGGACAAGCTCAAGGGATGACGTTTTGGGCACCAAACATAAACATATTTAGGGACCCAAGATGGGGAAGAGGACAAGAAACTGCTGGTGAAGATCCTTTGGTAAATTCAAAATATGCTGTTTCCTATGTAAGAGGACTTCAAGGTGATTCCTTTGAAGGTGGGAAACTAATTGGAGGTCGTCTTAAAGCTTCTGCTTGTTGCAAACACTTTACTGCCTATGATTTGGATCATTGGAAGGGTTTGGATCGTTTTGATTTTGATGCCAAAGTAAGTTTTCTTTTCTCTATGGTATCGGACTAATTTTGCATCATGCACAAACTAATTTTCATTATTGAATCAATAAATCTGATCGTTAAATTGAAAGATGTATGATGTGATTTATTAATCAAATGTAGAAAAGATATTTGTGCACGATACAAAACCATTTTATTTGTGCTTATTAGACAAAGTCGTCGTTGGATTTGTCTTTTAGTTTTGTTTGTTGTGTTGTGCAGCAAAGCATGTTTTGTCTTTTTGTTATTTTTATTTTGAATTGCTTGTTTTATGCCAGTTGATGAATGCTTGGAACTTGAATCATTTCTTGCATAATAGAGCTCCAATTATCTTATTGCATCAATATAATTTAGTTATAGTAGGTATTATTGGCAAAAGAATAGTTAATTTAATATGGAAATTAAAAAATGATAAATAGGTAATACCAACTTTAGTTTGTTGAGCTGTGCGTATCATGGTTTGTGTTTTTGTTTTACATTTTGAATTGCCTTGTTTTATGCCGTTGATCATGCTTGGAACTTGAACAATGTCTTACATAGCTCCGTTTCTTTTTAACTCTGGTTTTGAATCATGAGGTGGTTTTGGATACATTTGAATAACCAGATTACTAGTCGCTCTAGCACAAGATGTGCCAGAGAAGGACTATAGAATAAAAATATCAGTTACATTTGGTCTTAATATGATATTGTTACTATATATTGTTTTGCTAATGATTCTTATTCTTATATTCTTCAACTTTTAAATTTTTCCATTTAAATAATCCAAATCCGTTCTAATAATGCAGGTTACTTTGCAAGATCTGGCCGATACATATCAACCCCCATTTCATAGTTGCATAGTACAAGGACGATCTAGTGGAATAATGTGTGCTTACAACCGTGTCAATGGAGTTCCAAACTGTGCAGATTACAATCTGTTAACCAAAACTGCTAGGCAAAAATGGAATTTCAATGGGTACATACATTAGTTTTTATGTTAAATATGTTCTTAATCCTTATACTTATTTCAATTTTTTTTTTAAATTCTTTTATCTATTTTTTAGTTCTTACAAATTACACAATTGGAAACATAAAATATGTAGTTTTGTAATTTTTAGATATTTAACAGTGAGTACAAAAATGTAAATTTTATAAGAACTAAACAATATATGTAACAATGTATCCTTTATGGAACAATATATCCTTTATGAAACAATGTTTTTCACACTATTGAAGGTATGAGCAATGGCCTACTTAGTTGGTGAAACTTAGTTTTCAATTCAAACTTTTCAGTTTTCTCTCCTCTTTTTGAAGCTACATTTTTATAATGTATCATTCACCAAAATGTGAAAGTGAACTTTTACTTTTTTGTTACTTGATTAATAAGAATGATTTTGGGTGTTCAAAATCAGGTATATTACGTCGGATTGTGAAGCAGTCCGAATCATATATGATAATCAAGGTTATGCAAAAACACCAGAGGATGCTGTAGCTGATGTACTTCAAGCTGGTATACTTTCACTCTTCCTTTGTTTATTTCATAATCAGATAATAATATTTATAAATCAAGGTTGTTGAACTCTATTCTAAAGCAAACTTTTTTTCTTGAGTAAATTCTAATCAAACTAGTGAAGTCTATATAAACTTGATTTGTAAACTCAACTCATAGACTTACACGATATTTATGACATATTGAAAAAGTTTATACATCTATTAACAATATATAAGAAAATATACGATTTTTTTTTGGTTGAATTTTTCATTATTCCAGTTATACATTTAAAAAATTTGTCTTTAAAAATGTTATATTGTTGGTGTTATTAAAAAAGATAAGAATTTTTATTATATTTGTTATATTAGTGTAACTATCATTATCTAACTCTATATCAATGGTCCCAATGGAAGGTACTTTCCTCACTTTGTATTTTGGTCAGTTTACAATTTTTGTTCATATTACAAGCAAAGTCACATGGTTTACCCACATTTTCATTAGAGTCCCCACATATATGCCCCATGCCAAGCAAATTAAATAGCATACTCCAAAAATCCACAGCTGGACTTAAGTTGTGTGTCAAAGACTGTACTTGTTATAATGTCTATCATTGGACCTGAGTACAACCTAAAAACTTTCTTTCAGTTAGAGATTTACTTCATGTACTTTACCTCATACATATTTTCTTTTTAGAGGTGTGCATATTCCCTCATACCAAGATCTAATCGACTAAATCACAGGAATTAAAAAAGTTGATGTTAATATAAATTTGTTGGCAATTGTTATTGTTTTATATGTTTACCTTTTAAGATAGAGAATAAGTTTATATTTGAATCAACATATCTATTCCACGTTGCAGAAAATGATGTAATATTTAGCGACGGGGAGATAATTTTTTACTTATCTTCATTTTAGTTGTTTAAGTTCTGGCTTAGTTGAAGTTGTGACTTCCTTATCATTTTGTATTTTAGTTATGACTTTGCCAGTGGCCTCATCTGTGTCTTATAATGAGAAAAATTTGCAAGTGTCCAAGATAATTAAGATTGATCCATGCACTCTAAGTTTTATGGTTAAGTTATATGACTTAATTTTACACAATGTGGACATTTACTATCTCTAAACTTTATAATCACACTTTATTTGCCTTAGTTTTAGTTTAGGTCAAAGTTCTTTACCTCTAAGCTCTATAATCTTTGGTTATCTTTATTTTGCAACAGAACAGAACATGACTTTACTCTTTAGATTTAATGCATGTTTAGATTGATGATGAATAGCTATCTTTATTTTGCAACAAAACAGAACATGACTTTAGAAATAATGCATGTTTAGATTGTTGATGAACTTTAGAGAATCACTTAGTATCACTGTAATTTTGTCAAACTCAATTCCATACATACACAAGTACTATTATAATCAAGGCGATTTACATGTTGTGTAATCAAACTTTTCAGGGATGGATGTAGAGTGTGGTGATTACTTGACAAAGCATGCAAAGGCAGCAGTATTACAAAAAAAAGTACCTATATCTCATATCGACCGTGCCCTACACAATCTATTCACCATTAGAATAAGACTAGGCTTATTTGATGGGAATCCAACCAAACTCCAATATGGCACAATTGGTCCAAATCAAGTATGCTCTAAAGAAAACCTAGACATTGCTCTAGAAGCTGCAAGAAGTGGCATTGTACTTTTAAAAAACACTGCCTCAATTCTCCCACTTCCAAGAGTAAATATGCTTGGAGTTATAGGCCCTAATGCCAATAAATCATCTAAAGTTGTTTTAGGAAACTACTTTGGCCGGCCTTGTAGATTAGTACCAATATTAAAAGGCTTTTACACTTATGCTAGCCAAACACATTACCGTTCTGGATGTCTTGATGGAACAAAGTGTGCTTCAGCTGAAATTGACCGAGCAGTTGAAGTTGCTAAAATAAGTGATTATGTTATTTTGGTTATGGGATTGGATCAAAGTCAAGAGAGGGAATCACGTGATAGAGATGATTTAGAGTTACCAGGTAAGCAACAGGAACTTATTAATAGTGTTGCTAAAGCTTCTAAGAAGCCTGTTATTTTGGTAATTTTGTGTGGTGGCCCTGTTGATATTACTTTTGCAAAGAATAATGACAAAATTGGAGGGATTATTTGGGCTGGTTATCCTGGTGAACTTGGTGGAAGGGCTCTTGCTCAGGTTGTGTTTGGTGACTATAACCCAGGTTAGTTTTCTTGTCTTATTCATGAACAAATAAACATGCATAATGTGGTAAAAAAAAAATGGATTTGGATTGTGTGCAGAGTTACTGCATGCAGTCAGGTTACATTTGGAGATTGCGCGGTTTATATTTCAATGATGATTTTGATTTTTGAAAATCTTATATATCAAGCTTAAAATTTAGAGTTTAAACCGCTCAATCTTGATTGAATGGTTCAGATGTTACTAACTGCATGCAGTCGTGTAGTTGTAGCTGCGCACGACCAAGATCCTTAAAACATGTATAAAGTATAAACTTTATAGCTTCGGAAAAGTCTCAATTATTAAATGAGAGAATATTTAGTTAAGCAAAAAGGGATTTTTTTTATATATTTTTTTATATTGGGAGACTAGGGTAAGAGTCTGAAAAATTTGCTTCGCTCCTCAGCACCCATCTAGTAAACACAACTAAATCTCAGTAACTGGATGCGGAATGAACCTTGAACCAATGATAGAGATTTGGCTGAACTTACTAGATGGCATCAGTGAATCCAGATTCCAAGAAAACAGTCAAGGTCGCAACCACAATTGCAGCCGCAAGGTCTTTATGTTATTGGTATTTAAAAATAGTCTGCAACTGATTGTGACCGCAAACGAAGACTATTGTCTATACCATGATTGTAGCAATATCAAATATATTTAACAGATGTTTTCTACAATATCATTGATCATGATCTCAATGCAACTTAAAAGTGTCCACAATATAAACATTGATTATAGTGTTGTAAGCTTTTTCTTGTTGACCAAAATACATTATATACATGCCCCAAATAACTTTTTCAAGTATGTTTTCCTAAAACTACTATTACTCAACTAATGGGATGCTTTGTTATTTAATCACTGCAATGCAGGAGGGAGACTACCAATGACATGGTACCCAAAAGATTTTATCAAAATACCAATGACAGACATGAGAATGAGAGCTGATCCATCATCAGGCTATCCTGGTAGAACCTACCGTTTCTACACAGGTCCAAAGGTCTACGAATTTGGCTATGGCCTAAGCTACTCAAATTATTCCTACAACTTCATTTCCGTCAAAAATAACAACCTTCACATCAACCAATCAACCACTCATTCGATACTCGAAAACTCTGAAACAATCCGTTACAAACTTGTTTCAGAGTTAGGCGAAGAAACATGTCAAACCATGTCCATTTCTGTCACATTGGGAATTACAAATACTGGAAGCATGGCTGGGAAACATCCTGTGTTGCTGTTTGTGAAACCAAAGAAAGGTAGAAATGGAAATCCGGTGAAACAGTTGGTGGGTTTTGAGAGTGTGATGGTAGAAGGAGGTGGAAAGGGTGAAGTTGGATTTGAAGTTAGTGTTTGTGAGCATCTTAGTAGAGCAAATGAGAGTGGTGTTAAGGTAGTTGAAGAAGGTGGTTATTTGTTTGTTGTGGGAGAGGAAGAGTACTCAATAAGTATCACTGTTTGATGAATTCATGCATTGTAGTATTGAGTAATTTTCAATCAAGTAAAAAATAACTAATGGAAAGCTTTATGAGTCAATTGCAATGTGACTCTACTTATGTAATGGAAAGCTTGATTGGCCATGATGATATAATCATGATAATTAATTTTTGGTATATCCTATCCTCCATCTCATGTCTTCTAAGGTTATGTATATTTTTTAAAAAACCAATGAGTAAATTAGATTAATTATAAATTAAATTCTTTTACTAAAATACTCTTATTAATATTATGCATGTCACTCCATTTTCAAGTTAGCTAGTAGATGACATATTGACATTAATATAATTTGTTTTCATTGAAAAGAAAAGAAAACTTGTAAATGACGACCCAAACTACGTATAATCTAAGGCTTCCTAACATCTTGAAAAAATTGTCAAGAAGTCTCGAGACCACTAATGCAATAAGCTAATTAATTCATCTTGGCGTGAGATGTAGTCTCCTATATATCTGGGTTAAACAGCAAGCTTGCCATCTATAATAGTATGGAGTTACTCTACAAACCTTATCTGTTTCTCACATGCTCTATTTTTCTCTCAAAAATACAATGATTATATAATCTCAACAATATAAAATCAGTTGGAAGAGAAAGCACATGCTTGTGTTGGTCTCAGTGAAACATGTATTTCAAATTATATAATTCTAAACCCCTTACAATATTTCGACTTTCATAAACATGCATACGTGAAGTTATAAAAAATGATACTAAACAACACAAATTAGACATAGATTGCATGAAGTAACACAAATTATCCGTAGGTTACAAAATAAATATTCAAACATAAAAATGAAAAACATTAAATTATTCAAAAAAAATAAATTAAAAACATTAAATTTGATCAAAATACTACAACAACATAAAACTACTAGGTAGCCCTGAGAACCCTGCCACACCTACCACATCTACGACGATAAACCCGCCCTCGATGAACCTTTTGCAGAATTTCGTCCAAACTCTCTCATTCAACGGTCCCTCTCTCCACCACACCACTGCCCATAACGGATAAGACATGGTCTCTGATACGACCCAACCTTCCGCTCAGCTCTAGGTACTCATGCTCTCCCTCTTGCTCAGCAGCAATACCAGGATATGAAGATCCTCGTCCAGAAGTATGAGGTGTGGATGTGAAATGTAACAACCTGTTTTTCGCTAGAATTATTTTAATTATTTATCATTTGTGTTTATATAGATAGAAACTATAATTCTAGGTTGAAAAAATAGATAAACCAAATTCAAGAGGATGAAGAATAATTAAGTGCATCAATTAAAGAAATCTAAACAAATTGATTGAAAATCTGAACTGAACTCATTAGTAGAATATATTGTTGAAATTATTGCAAGATGTAAAATCAAGAGAAATTGAATGAAAAGGTACAATCTTTTTTCCATCTGCGTCTCATAAGCTTGCATGAAGCACATAGTGAATTTCCATCCATTTTTTTCTTCAAAAGAAAATTATAAAACAAAAGAAACAAAGGAAGTTTATAGAAGACAGAACAAAGGAACATAGCATACAATGTTAGCAAAATGTTGCAGGTACCTCTTGGTTTTTTTTTAGTGTTTCTTTTAATTTCTTTGATGATTAATGGGATTATAAAAACAATTAGCGGATCAATCATTTGCATAATCAAATAAGCCAAGATAAGTTGTTTATTTTGTTGTTTTGTTTTGTACTCATGTTCTTATTCATGGTACACATTCTAGGTTGAATAGTTTGTTAATAAAATACATGGGTTTTTAAAAAAAAATTAAAAGCCAAGATTGTAGAGCTTAAAATATTAAAGTTAACCGAGTGTGTGCTTTTAATATCTTTTGAGATAAGGATAAAAAAAAAATATAAATTTTTAAATTTGGGGGGCATTTTGCACATAAGTGCAAAACTTCGGGGGGTATTTGCAAAACGTTATATTGACTAACATAATAATTTGACGGAGGGGGTAAATTAATTAGCGTTGTACAATTTCAAGAGAGTAATTGAAGTTTTGTTAATTTCAGAGAGATAATTGACGAAAACTTACAATTCCAAAGGTAATACAGTAGAAACTCTTTAAATTAATACTCGGTAAATTAATAAACTCTCTAAAATAATAAATTTGTCTGGTCCCGACTTGGACCAATGTAAAAAATTGAAAAACTCGATAAAATAATAAGATAATAATTTTTCGGGAGATCCCTTTATAATTTTCGGTCCCAAGAAAATCATAAATTAATAATTCATAGAAACTGAAAAAAAAAAATATTACACTCTATTGAAATATGGGCCAACGTAATTCTAAGAG
>Ga0315914_1005389_pt1 | contig 18616 bp, 12 predicted proteins | sample MpolenodulesMG_FD_203920 | JGI IMG/M metagenome (GOLD analysis project Ga0315914, IMG submission 203920) | Medicago polymorpha root nodule microbial communities from Los Angeles, California, United States - elongated nodules | ecosystem: Host-associated > Plants > Roots > Nodule | place: USA... | reverse complement strand
TGAGTGGGTTGGTTATATAAAGTTTGTTGTATAGAGAATGGTATTTAGTTTCTTGAGTCTTGTTAGTTACTCTCTCGGTTAAGTATGGGGGTAGCTCCTTAGGTGATTCTCTCAACTGGTATTCATTAGTAAGTAAATGTCAACCTTCTTTTGTGCCTAATAATGGGAATGATTAATAGTGGAGTCTATGTTTCGTCAATTTGGTTTTTGGGAATAAATATATTTTGGTATAAATTGGAATTAAGCTCATATGAAATTGAACTTTCCTAGATATTTTAGATTTGGCTCAACTAGAAATTGATCATGTCATGAAGTTAGTTAGTACTAAGATATAATGTGTATTCACATATAGAAAATTGTATGTCTTATGCTTAGTGGGAATTGAATTCTAGGAATTAATAGTAGTTACAGGAGATAGAACTGAGGGAACTTATGTAGAAATAAATATTTAATATTTTAGTGAGAATTTGAATATGGGTTAATAGTAGGCTTAATTGCAGTTTTAGCCCCCTAACTTTTCCAAAGTTGCGATTTTGGCCCCCTAAGAAAAAAAACTACAAAACAGCCCCCTAAGTTTTGCAACTGTAGCAGTTTTGGCCCCAAAGACTGATATTGACTCGGTCTACGCTGACGTGGCACCCTAAGTGTGGTGCCACGTGTTATTTATTTTTTTATTTTTTTGCCTTGGGGGGCTAAAATTGTTACAGTTGCAAAACTTAGGGGGCTGTTTTGTAGTTTTTTTTCTTAAGGGGTCAAAATCACAACTTTGAGAAAGTTAAGGGGCTAAAACTGCAATTAAGCCTTAATAGTAATACTATAAGAGTGGAATACGGTTCCTATTAGAAATCCATCTGGATATTCAACATTTTTTTTAATTGATGAATTATTTAACAAAGTGTAATTGATGAAGTATACTCTCTGAATTATTTGATGATGTAAAATTGATGTGTTAATTAACGATGTATAACTGAAGTGCTTTTTAATGATGTGTATTTGACAATGATGCAATTTAAAGATGTGTGATATAAAGATGTGTTATTTAAAGATGTGTGATTTAAGCTATATAAAGATGTGTGATATAAAGATGTGTGATTTAAAGATGTATTATATAAAGATGTGTTATTTGTAGATGTGTGATATAAAGATGTGTTGATATAAGGATGTGTCATACAAAGATGTGCTATATAAAGATGTGTGATCTAAAGATGTGTAGTTATCGAGTCATACAAAGATGTGCAATTTTGAGTCATTACTTGATGTTCATGCGTTCATGGTCAGTCCGATTTAAAGATGTGATTTAAAGATGGGGATAAATCAGTAATATAACTCTGATATCCAAAACTAGTACCACATGCATATAGAGTCGAGTTAGAGACATTGCATACATAACTGTAGGTCTATTTGAAGATGTGTAATTAAAAGATGTGATATTTTAAGATGTGTAACTATTTAAAGATGTGATATTCAATGATGTGCTTCTATATGATTATGTGGGAATGATTTGTATTTTATTAATGTCTACTTGATATTCTTAAATGTTGTTGATGCTTATATGTTATTATAAGATGTTGATTGATGCCTATTTGATTTTTATTAAATGAAACATTATACTTAAATGTGAATATTATCCGACTATGATGCATATATGTCTAAATGTAATCGTTGTGTTCTTTTATCTGAATCTATACATGTGTTTTTATACATCACTTATGTTGAATATATTCTCACCCTCTAGTGGCGGGTTGGGCGCCTGCACCCTTGTGGTGTAGATTTGCAGGAAGAAGAAGTTTAGTAGCAGTGAGTCTCTGAGGATGGCTTTGGAGCATACTCGTTTACTTATCGCTTTTGGGAGTCTTTATCGAGTCGAAGCTCTGATCTGTGACACTAGGGATTGGGGATTTATTTTATTTTAGACTATGTTTTAGAATTCTATTGAAATCAGTTTTTGTTGAAATTGTGAAGAGATGTATACTTTAAAGTTTTTGAAAACTATCATGTTGCGTTATTTTTTTTAATCTAAATAAATTACTTTTGAATTGATGAAGATGTGTGACACCCTTACGTGCTTTAATAATTATTATACTTTTATTAGAAAATGATACGTGGGTTTTAGGTGTTACACCAAACATAAAAAAAAAATGTCATAAATGGATAAAATAATGTTTTCATTTATTCAAAAAAAAAAAAAAAACGAATTCTTTGAAGGCAAAATGCATTTTCCTTGTCTAACATAATGAATGAGAGGATCCTTGAAGAATGTTGATATTTATAGAAAGAAACAATTTGATGAGGTCATTGAAAATGAAGTTGTAAAATGTCATAAAGAATTATAGGGTAGTCATAGACATGGCAACGCACAAAGTATTGGCTACAAAATAAGCTAAGCTAACAACAAAATACAATCACTATTTAGGAACATGATTATATATTCTAGACTCACCATATGCTTCTCATGCAAATTTGTAAAAATAATTCATCAATGTGACAAATGATTTATATATCAAAATTATTTAAGTGTAGTATATGTGAAAAATTTATAACCAAATGCAATAATATATATATATATATATATATATATATATATATATATATATAAGAGTAATAGAAAAACAGACAAATGCGTGCTTGTCTTTTCTCTAGTACAATATGGTAGTTAAAAGTAAAATTAGGGTGGTTTGCTTTTAACCACCATAAGGATTTGAAGCTTAATTTTATCTAGAATATGTTGAAAAGGATCCCCTTTTGTTGAAAAACTCTAGCATTTATGTCTCGCAAAATAGTCCAAACACAAGATAACCAAATCAAATGAAAAGCATGACAAATGTTTTTTGAGAAACCACCCAACCATCGAAATTGAAGTAAGTGGTCCTTAACATGAGTTGTCTTGAATGAAACCCAGCTCAACTAATTGTAAATATCTAACCATATTTTACCAAAATAGTCGCATGTCAAAATCAAATTATCAATATCCTCTTCACAGCCGCAACCACCCCAACAAAAATCAGTATTCGGTTGAAGCACCTTTCTCCTAATTAAATTATTTGTTGTTGGAAAACGGTTACATAATAAGCGTTGGGTAAAAATGTTGACTTTTAAATGAACCTCTTTGTGCCAAATGGTTTTTGGTTGATTGTTCTCTAAAGGTTGATTCCTTGATGTCAAAGAGTTGTAAACACTAGTAACATTATATCTTGAAGAGGCATGAAGTTTCCAAATCCACATGTCATTCACATCAACATGCAAAACAATGGATAAAATTGCACAACACTCGCTCTAGTTCCTCCTCCCAAGCCAACAATCTCCTCCGTTATTTCCAAACCTCACCACCCTCCCCCAACGTAACAAAAACATGTTAGATACAGTCGCCAATTTTTTATCAGCAAGGTAAAAAGGTGATTGAATTTATCCTTAAGTAACCCTCCCTTCAGGCAAGGTTCCCACCAAAACAAATTACCTATTCCATCTCCCACCTAACGTCGTAAGTGATCAGTAAACCAACTACCTTCCTCCTCTGCACCACCCTTAATACTAATCAAATTTTTCCTCCACACAAAAGATACTCTCCCCCCTCCTCCCGTCATCGATAGTTCCACCTTCCTCACCATACCTCGCTGCTAAGACTAGATACCACAACAACCTTTTTCCTCCCCCAACCTCTAACACCATTTACCGAGTAAAGACAAATTAAACTATCTAATTCTTCTGACCTTCATACATTGATCCTCCTATTTAAAGGAAGAGTATCCCAGTTAATCCAAGATATTTTCGTAGCAAAGTGTCATTGGCAAATTGCAAGTAAGAAATACTAACATTGTCTGTCTGGACAACCTTATAACATGAGAATAAATCAGCACGGACTAAAGCATTCATTATAAAATTAGGGCCTTCCGACACAATTTAAAAGAGAAACAGCGAAAGTGGGTCGCCTTGGCACATACCTTGTTCTAACTTGAACTCGTCTGTTGGCAGTCATTCACTAGCACAAATGAAGACGTTGTAGTTACACACTCCATGATCCATTTGCGCCATAAAACAGGAAAATTCAGTTTGGTCATAACATCATTAAGGTAACATGAATCAACAAAATCAAAAGCCTTCTTAAAGTTGACTTAAAAAGGAGCAATTGTTTTTTCAAGCGACGATCATCATATACCATCTTATTTGTAATTAAAATACCATCTAGAATTTTTCTGCCATGAAAAAAAGTTGAATAAGACTCTAAAGTGACACTTCTGATGACACAACGTAGTCTATTAGATATCACCTTAGCCAACACTTTATACATACACCCAATCAAAGAGATTGATCTAAAGTCTTACAAACGTTGAGGACTTTCCACCTAGGGAATAAGATCGATAAAAGTACTATTTATTCCTTTAGATAACTTCTCATTCCAATGAAATTCATAGATGAAGCGCATAATATATCATCTTTAAGCTCAACCCAAAAATCCTTAAAGAAGCCATAATTAATTCCATCGGGCCCCTGACTCTTAGAACTATCACAGTCTCACACCGCTTGCTTCACCTCTTTTACACAAAATGGTTTTGTTAAAACTCCATCATGCTCCTGATTGCGAGTTTTGAAAGTAAGATTTTCCACACTAGGCCTATCCAAGTTTACATCGCAAAAGTGATTAGCAAAATGATTAAAGATTGCGCTTTTGATATCAGTCACTCCCTTGATTTGTGACCCAGTAACTGATAGAAAGACAATTGAGTCCGATATTCTCTTATATGACATAATACCATGAATGAATTTGGAGTTAGCATCACCTTCTTTTAGCCAATCAATGGCTCATGTACGTTACGTCTATATAAGGGGACTTTACACGGTCCCAAAGATACGAAATCATTCAACCCTAAACCCTCATTCTTGCTCTCTAAACTAACTTGAGCGTTGAGGTGTCTGCAGGTACAACTACCTTTGTTCCAGAGCCAACTAACACCCAAAACAATTGCATCGGACGTCATCAATCTGATCATGTACAATCGACGCAACATTCTCTTTCAATTTGATCATCTCAAACTTAAATCAATAAACCCACAACAACTAATTGTTGTGCAAACAATTTATTTTTACTCGCATTTATCACAACAAAACATTTACCTTAAAATCAACAAACAAACAAACAAACATTTTCTACGCAAAAACTACGTATCTTTGAAGTTTCCATCGCAAGCAACCACTCTTGTCAAGCACAATATGAACAAAAAAAAATTCCCTCTATTTAAAACCAAACCATTTCCATTTCAAAATCATATTTTAATTCGCATTTAATAATTAAAAGAAATAAATATTTTAGAAGTCAACAAAATCTTGCGCAAGTAATTAGTGGTAACCGTTTCTTAACGAATGTTGTAGAGTGCTAATAACTTCCCTACGTAAAATCCCAAAATCTGATTTCAAGGACCATTTAATTTGTTTTAAATGGTTTTTTCGACGTTTTACGTATTTTAATAAAAGGCTTAATTGCATGTTTGGTGCCTTAAGACTTCAAATTTGTCTCTTATGTTTTAAAAGTTTCAAGTTAATCTCTTATGTTATAAATGTTTCAAATTAGACCAAACCATTATTCACAATGAAATAAGTTAATATCTTTCACCACATAATATTAAGTTTAATAAAATAAGGAAATTTTAAATAAAATTTGTTAAAACTGATTTTATAATTTTTATTATTATTTTATAATCAAATTAAGATATTTCTTTCAAATCCTCTCAAAAAGATATTTCTTTCAAATGTTATTACGAAGCACCGATCATCCACTCTCCCCACCTCTTCAATGGTGTTTTTGTGTATATTTATATTCAAATAAAACACTGACAATTCAAACTTATCCAACGAGAAGAAAAACAAATTAATCATTGAAATCTAAACGAAAAAGTAAAGAAAAAAAAATTAGGGCAAAAAAGGAGCTGTGTAAATTGAGATTTGAGACCGTCGAAGTGCAGCTACATCACTCTTCATATATTTATATCCAAACAAAAATACACTAGCTATATAACCCGTGCGTTGCACGGGTTTTTTCATTATAATTTTTTTATAAATTTATTGAAAATAACAATCTTGATAGCTCTATTGAATCATTTTTATTTTAAGAAATGACTATTAAAATATTTTTAAACTTCTGTCATCGTCCCAAATAATAGTGAAAATAAAAAATATACAAACAACTTTTGCACACATGAATATGGTAGTATCAATAGCACTATGATAAAAATACTAAAAGAATGAGTGGAATTGTCAAATGTGTGGGAATGAGTAGAAAATGAATGTGGAGAAAAAGACAAACCAATAGATAAGTGTGAGACATATACTAATACATGAAAAGAAAGATAGTTCCCAAATGTTAAAAAAAAGTGTGAATCACAAAGAAACTATAAACATTGATCTTGGAAAATCTAAATGTATCGCAAACGAACACATATATTCTAACGCTAAAAATTAATATTTTAAACAATATCTATAGATTTATTTTGCTATGTAGAGAAAGAAAATCAAGAATATATAGAAAAAATACACCTTAAGAATAAATAAGACATATGAGAAATGTCTCTCACATAAAAAAAATCGACACTATTATTAGTTACACATTTTTTTTCTAATTGCTACGCATACAACCTGAAAAATACAACCTATGAAAAATAAAATTCTAAAAAATGGCATCAGACTATGAAAATATTGTGATATTTAGATAAGATCTTCACCTATCAACCTCTTTTTAGGGAATATATCAACCAAATAATTCCTTCCTTAAAAAAAAATTATGGACCGTAAATGTATATCCAAGCACAAAAATAAAATAAAAGTAAGGAAAAAGGAGGATTACCTCGCTCTAGAAAAGTAGAAAAGGAGAATCACCATGGAGGTAGAGGCAAGCAATCATGCATATAGTGTTAAAATTTATTATAAAAAATAAAACATTCGTTGTTTTAGTTTCCAATCTTCTGAATGAAATTTATTACAGTAGCATAATATCATTTTTAATGTTTTAGTCGTGCAATTTCAATTTATGATTGTTGGTTAACACGAATATTGTTATTGCTCTAATCTATTTTGAGATAATCGGTTGATGCTTTCAAATTAGAGTCAAGATTATTCGTATCAAACTGAGCGGTTGTTTGTGTTAATTCGAATAAGGTTTGTTAGAATCTATCACGGTAGTTATAGGGTTTGATTGAATTCCGTTTCTAATTTAATTGTGTTTTTGTTTAGGGTTGTGCAAGAACTTCAGTTAATCATAATTTGTGATGGTTTAAGGGTTGTAGTCTATCTCGGTAGGAATTCAAATAAGACTCATAGTCGGTTGATTGGTTAGTCTTGTAATCAAAGAATTAAAATCATAAAGAAAAAAGGGAACAATTCTTTGAACAGATGATATATCCCATGAACACCGTCGTAATCAGTTAATTGATCATCTTAAATTGATTGTTATTTCAGTTTTTTTTCAAAATAATTGGAACCCCTCATTTTATATTATCGCATTCTATTTACAGTGTTCTTATTTGATAATTTTTTAAGTCAGAAATCCTCGCGAGGACGACCAAAATTAACTGCCTTGTACTACTCTTTGTAAATTATTTTTTTGATCGCACACGACAGCAATCGAATTTATTGTATGTTATATATTAAAATCTGATACTTAGTCTGTGGAAAAACATGAATTAGGTATCTAATCCTAAGAAATTAAAAGCCAAGCAAGGAATGAATAAAAGGAGAAGCTGCATGGTAACAGAGGGAAGACATATAGTTAAATTAAAGAACAGTAAAAGCAAATATCCTTTTTCCATGAATTTTACTTTTCTTGTCCAATGAGTAAAGTGATGGATATTATATAGTAGTGAAGATTGGGGATAAAACTCGATTAAAGTGAAGGTGTAATGTTTTTTTTAAGCAAGCATATTTACTTATCTTGTTCATTAGGTAAAGTTTCAAGAGCATGAAAATTTAAAGCACTACACTGAGCCCATCTATATATATACGCATTTTGATTTGTATTTTCATCAAGTTTGAAAGATCAATATCCATCAACCATTATCATATTGAATGAATGATGGCATCCCAAACTACCCTTGAAAAAAAAATTGTGGAGCTAGAAAATTCAAAGCAAACACCCCAAAATTCACGACCAAAGATACAAAGGGTGGCAGAATATCTCAGAAATAGAAAAAACTTTGAGAAGCATTACTCACCCAAGTTAGTGTCAATAGGTCCTATCCATCATGACAATACAAATCTGAATATAGGAGAGAAGTACAAACTTATGTGGGCAGCAAAATACCTCGAGAATATAGGCCGCAATCCACGCGATCTACACAAAAAGATTGCCGATAAAATTAATGAACTGAAGGATCATTTCAGCGACGATGTTTTAACTTTAACCGGCAAGTCTCTTGAAGGCTTTGGTAGCCTTGAAGAAAAGTTGTCGTGGATGTTGTTCGTGGATGGATGTTCTTTGCTACATATCTTGGAGAAAGCCAAGCTTCATGAACCAGGGCAAATGAATATTAAGGTTGATCAACTGGTTCTTGTGATGATGGATGTGCTTTTGTTGGAGAATCAACTTCCTTACGTGGTACTCAAGCTATTGTGGAAAGACGACAACGATAGTGAATTGATAATGACCATGAAAAATTTCCTCAAATGTCACCATTGGGCCACACCAGATAATAAGAGGAACCGGAGGTGGCGACGCAATCAAGAGACTAGCAATCTAGTTCCAGACAAAAAAGGAAAAGAACAACATAGTACTGTATTGATTACGAATGAATCGGAGACACCATCAGAGAAGGAGAAGGACATGGTTTCAAAAGGAAAAGGAGAAGGAGAACATAGTGTATCAATACCATTACCAAATGAGTCACAGTCAGAGACAATAATACCCACTCATCTTCTTGATCTTCAGCGTAATATCATCCTCATTAGATCTAAACCCAAGGTACAATAGAAATATTAGAGACAGTTAGAAAAATATTTTTCCTTTTTTCGTTTCTAAATTTCATCACGATTTCAACTTTTTTTTTTATTAGTTTAAGTTTACATATCATTAATTTTCAACTTTTTCAGAAATAAACTGGCATAATTTCTATTTTTGGTATACTAACATGTGCCCTTTGTGCACATGTTAGTATTTTCCATATTTTAATTACAAAGTAGAGGGTAGTGATTAGAGTGTTAAACTAAAATAAAATAATTAATACTACATAGAAAGAAAAAAAAATTGCAAAATGTGATATTTTATTTCGGTAAGAGGAATGAAATTTTATTGTTATGATCCAATACATTTCTGTTTAAAACATAGATTGAAAACAATGAAGCTAACAAAGTGAATTCGAGTAAGAAGAGTCCAGATGAAAACGTCAAGATGATGACATACAGGAACATACAAGATCTAAGAGCAGTAGGAATAAGACTTAAGTCAAGCAAGACACGAAGGCCAAGAGACATAGATTTCTCCGAAGGATGGTTCGCTGCAGAACTAACTCTTCCTGAGATCGTTGTGGACGACACTTCAGCCGCTACATTCCTCAATCTGATAGCATATGAGATGTGTCCAGATTTTGAGAACGACTATGGGATTTGTTCTTTTGCAGCTTTCATGGACTCGCTTATCGACCATCCTGAAGATGTGAAGGTACTGAGATCAAAAGGGATTTTGCTCAATTCCCTTGGGAGTGATGAGGAAGTTGCCGAACTTTTCAATATCATAAGTACTGACTTGGTACCTAACACAGAAACATATAATGATGTTAGAGCCAAAATACATGATCATTACTGTAATAGATGCAATACATGGATAGCAGAGGGTTTTCACACTTACTTCAGCAATCCTTGGGCCATTATTGCATTCATTGCTGCATTTACCGCCCTTATTCTTACTTTCATTCAGACATGGTTTGCAATTAACCCGGCTTGCTAATAAAGGTGGTTCGTTATGGCAATGTCGCTTTCATACGATGAAGATTTCGTAACAAAAATATGTCGAGTGTGTGTTGATAATGCACCGCGCATAATAATTGTCTTCTGGTAAGGCAAGTAGTGTACTTCACTTCTCTGCGGATTGTTTTGAATTTTTTGGTTAAGTTGGTGTGTCCCTTCTTGACTCTTGACTATGAGTATCTCGGAAAGGAAGAGTGGCTTTTCTGTATTGTGTGTTTGAATTGAAACATGAATTTTCATATTTCAAGTTAATTTATTTAAATTAATATTCTCATAGATGATCTGCGTGTTTCTATATTGTCGAGATTATGTCAATTTTGTTTAGATAAGTTATTTAATATTGTATTCATCAACATTGCAATAAGTGAATAGACCAAATGAGCTAATAAGAAAAGTAGTTGTAACAATCTTGTCTCATTTCCTGTATGTAGTTGAATGCTTTGTTTATTTGCTTATATGTACTTTAGAAGTGCATGTAGATAATAAAACTGGTAGGGAGATTTCTCTTAGAAAAACATGAACCTGAATCTATTGAGAATAAACTAGAATTGATTAGATGTACTTTAGTTTATTCTGAGGACATATTAGTCAAATTCAAGAATAGTATAAGCAAAGATCCTTTTACTTTTCTTGTCCATTGAGTAAAGTGATGGACATATGAAGAGGACAGGTATAAAAACTGATTAAAGTAGAAGTGTCAGATTATTTTAAGCAGGCATATTTAGTTATCTTGTTCATTAGGTAAAGTTTCAAGAGCATGAAAATTTAAAGCACTATATTGAGCCCATATTATATAATACACATTTTCGTCAAGTTTGAAAGATCAATATCTCTGAACCATATGATGGCATCCCAAACTATTAAAGAAAAATTTATGGAGCTACAAAAATCAAAGCAAACACCCCAAAATTCACGACCAAAGATACAAAGGGTGCAAGAGTATCTCAGAAATAGAAAAAACTTTGAGAAGCATTACTCACCCAAGTTAGTGTCGATAGGTCCTATCCATCATGACAACACAAATCTGAAGTTAGGAGAGAAGTACAAGCTTAGGTGGGCGGCGAAATACATAGAAAACACTGGACACATTCCAGAGGATCTACACAAAAAGATTGCAGATAACATTGATGAACTGAAGGGTCATTTTGGCGACAATGTTTTAACTTTAACTGGAAAGTCTCTTGAAGGCTTTCGAAGCCTCGAAGAAAAGCTGTCATGGATGCTGTTCGTGGATGGCTGTTCGTTGCTGCATATCATGGAGAAAGCCAAGCTTGATGAACCAGGGCACATGAATATTAAGGTTGATCAGCTGGTTCTTGTGATGATGGATGTGCTTTTGTTGGAGAATCAACTTCCTTATGAAGTCCTCAAGCTATTGTGGAAAGATAACGAGAGTAAATTGATAAAAAGCATGACGAATTTCCTCGACTGTCATCATTGGGCCACACCAGATGAGTCACAGCCAGATAAGGAGAAGGACATGGTTCCAAAAGGAAAAGGAGAAGGAGAACATAGCTTATCAATACCATTACCAAATGAGTCACAGTCAGAGACACCAACTCATCTTCTTGATCTTCAACGTAAAATCATCCTCACTCCATCTACTTCCAAGGTATAATAGAAATAACAAAAAAAAGTACTAGAAAAATTGAAATAACAACAGAAATTACAAGCAAAAAAGAAATTAGGTTACTAAATTTAAGGGCAGAATAAGAAACAGAGTTTGTTTCATCAGTATATTTCAACTATTTTTATTAGTTTTATGTCTATCTACTATTATTATAATTACAAAGGGGACGACAGTAATCAGAGGGGTGTACATAATACTAATTAGAGGGTTAAACTAAAATAAAATAATTAATACTGCATAGAAAAGATAAAATAACACCTTTTTCTTGACTTTTGATTTATTTTAGGGGGAAATAACACTTTTTTTAAATATTTTTTCTTTGCTCAAATGTGATTATTATTACTGCACATAGAAAGTTAAGATTTGAATATTATTTATTATCATGAGTAAGATGATCCAATTCATTTCTGATTAAAACATAGACTAAAAGCAATGAAGCTAACAACAAGAAACGGAGTCAGAAGAATTCAGATGAAAATGTCAAGAAGAATTCAAAGGAAGATGTCAAGATGATGACATACAGGAGCATACAAGATCTAAGAGCAGTAGGAATAAGACTTAAGTCAAGTGCGACACGGAGGCCAACAGACATAGATTTCTCTGCAGGATGGTTCGCTGCAAAACTGACTCTTCCCGAGATCGTTGTGGATGACACTTCAGCTGCTACTTTCCTCAACCTTATAGCGTATGAGATGTGTCCAGATTTTGAGAACGACTACGGAATTTGTTCTTTTGCAGCTTTCATGGACTCACTCATTGACCGTCCTGAAGATGTGAAGGAATTGAGATCAAAAGGGATTTTGCTCAATTCTCTTGGGAGTGATGAGGAAGTTGCCGATCTTTTCAATATCATAAGTACTGACTTGGTACCTAATACAAAAATATATTTTGAAGTCAGAGAAAAAATACATGAGCATTACTGTAATAAATGCAAGACTTGGATAGCACTGGGTTTTCACACTTACTTCAGTAATCCTTGGGCCATTATTGCATTCCTTGCTGCGTTTATCGCCCTTGCTCTAACTTTCATTCAAACATGGTTTGCAGTTGACCCGGCTTGCTAGTAAAGGTGGTTTGTTATGGCAATGTTGCTTTTGTACGATTAAAATTATGTAACAAAAATAGGTTGAGTGTGTGTTGGCAATGCACTGTGCATAATAAATGTCATCTGGTAAGGCAATTAGTATACTTCAATTCTCTAAGGATTGTGTTGAATTTTTTTGATGAATTTTTGGGTTAAGTTGGTGTGTCCCTTCTTCAGTATCTCATAAATGATGAGTGCCTTTTTTCTTTCTGCTGTCTGTTTGAATTGAAACATGAATTTTCATATTTCAAGTGTATTTCTCAGAACTTCTGTTGAATTGTGTTATTTCAGAACAGTTATTTCAACTAATGAACCATTAGTCTATTACATGTATTATTTTATAACTGTTATTTCTGAGTTTGACAGAAATTACGCATTGGTTAGTGTGAAAATCTACAGATGATATTTGTTATGTATTTCAATGTTCTATCCCTTCGTAACTGATCATTATCTATCGATTAAATATTTCAATTTCAAAGTTGAGGTACCAAAGAGGGATAATCTATCAAGTCATTGTTTACTTAATCAATTAAAGATGCCATTTCTGTAAAAATATAAAGACGTTTTCATATTCATTTCAATCTCTTCAATGCTATAAAAGTATAAATTCCACAGATTACAGGTCCTGCTGGTACACCAAGTACGTGCTAAATGACAGGACTTGGAACAATTCATCATGCATTCATAAAAATAAGATAAATTTATTTCTTATACCACCTATTTTCAGTTCACTTTACCCTCAACAAATATTTGAACATGTTCAATCGTGGCAAAGTCATTCATAATCATAAGATCACCGAAGTTGACTTGATGCACCTGGTCGGTATTCCCCAATTCCTAGTAGGTCCTGTAAAAGTATCAACATGTTCCGATTAACTGATGGTCTTGGTTTGAATACAAAATAATTCGTAACTTTGCATGTTTAGTTATAACAGAATTTTTCATTTATTTTTTTTGAGATATATCTGTTTATGACTGTACTTTTATTCTCTTTCAAACTCAATAGGACTGTTAAAAATGATCATTTTAGGTTGCATAACAAGCTTTCAATTGCAATTATTCAATTTATTTATGATAAAATAACTAATCTTAGGGAACTCCTACACAAAATCAATTTAAGAACAAGAATTAAAAGGTAGTATTCCTTTTTGTATTGTGATTTAAATCGTAATTTCAAATATATGGAACCAAAAGAAGAAGAGAAAACATCAACAGACTTTTATGGACATAATCCACCAAAGCCTTTTATGGAAATGTCATTTTTTTTTTAATAAAGCCTCTGTTAAGAGAGAAAGCTTCTAGTCTGATAGAGCTTAGCCAAAATCGTGCTGAAATGAAGAAAACGACGAAGTACTATGGAGAAGACCCAATTAGCTTAGATACTCTTGGCCAAGTGCACAATTGTGTACAATAAGATACATATGTGAAGGACAGGTATATGGAAACTGCCCTAACCTGATGCGAGGAATAAGCAGCTAAAGCCTATTGAATTTTGATAATATGATATACTTGAAAAGCTTTATTTTTGGTTGATGATAAAATTCAAAAAAGCAAAATATGATAATATGACATACTTGACAAGCTTTATTTTTGGCCCTAGTCTCAGCTGTGCTTGGAACATCATGATTTGGTTTCTGAAATCTCTTTTCGCGTCGATCACAAGAGCCCCATCCATCTGAGAACCTGCCACCCCTGTTGTAGAAAACAAAATCAATGGCAACTGCATATTGTAGTAGAGAGAGAGATCATTTGGATGAAAAATTAATATACGCAAAACATACTGCATGTGAGCACGAATCACAAACTCGGCACGCTGAACATTGTGATCCCCATCAAACTCAATATTCTTGTCTCTAATTTCATAAGAAATATTGAAGTAACAAGAAATCTTTCTCCAGCCTATAAGAAACACATGCACCAAGTTACATCTACTGTCTCATTTTAACAGTTGAGAAAGAAGATATACTTTGTAATTAACCTGTCTTTTTAATGTAAGGATTCCCCGAAATCAAAGTGTAATCAGTTTTCTCCAAAATCTGTCCATTGAATGCACAATAAAGTATTAATCATTAGTTAAATTTGTAAGTGAAATCAAATAATTCCATCCCAGGAACTCTTGTATCTTCAGATACTCGCATAATTAACTGCGGAGACTGTAGATACTGTCGTGTTATTAGATCCACACCACAGGTTACAGTGTATCTATTACAGCTCTGAAATTCAACACTCCAGACTTAGTAACTGCTAGTATACCTCTGGTTACAAGTACTATTTAAAAAAAATACTAATAACTTTAAAGCTGAAAATCTTCACAAAATATGGTTGGTATATCCAGTGTTGTAGCCCGCCGCAGCTACAAGCTTACAATTTGCTTAGCACTATAGACTATTTTTGTTATGATCAGTTAATGAAAGAGTGTCTATGTGGCTTCACTTCCTTTTTAAGTCATTAATTGATGAGCTTAATGGCATACACTATCAATGTGAACCACTTTTACACTAACAATGTTCAATTAAAACCACCATTTTTTATGTCACTTCATCAATTTGAAATAAAGCAATGTAGCATAATAGGAGATTTTCATTGAATATCAGTATAAAACAGCTATTCGACGAAATGCAATGGTTGCGCTGGTTTAACAATGTTTCGTTCATAACAATTAGCATTATTCACCCATGATTGCATGCAGTCAGCGAGCTCGAAGCTGCCCAATGGAGACCAGACGGTTTAGATTTCAATGTCGGAAATTTTAAATCTGAACCGCCTGATTTTAATCGAACTGCTCAAAACTGCTCACTGTACTCAATCCATTTTCCGGTGATAACAAGCACTACTATAATGTTTAAAAAATAAACAAAACAGAGAAAAATAAATTTATCAAAGTTCATAACCTAATTCACATATCATTTTTAAATTCACATTAATCAAAATTAAATAAGCATATTTAATTGAATAATTTGAATCAAAATTAGAGTAATTAATTACCGCCATAGCTGCATTCTGATACTCCTTAAACAACGAAACCGTTGGAAACATTCCAGACAAGCTATGCCTCATTCCATACTCCTTCTCTTCATGATCATTTCTCCCGAAACACCGCGGCGAAACCTCCGTCGTATAACTACTACTAAGCTCCTTCACTTCATTCATCTTCCCGATCTCCGGTGACGAATAAACCTTCGCCAACGGCAATGGCGATTGTATTGCCGTTGGCGTTGGCGACCTCTGCATGGTTCGAACCACAGCAAGCGGACTCGTTTCACACGAATCTGAACCAGAACCAGAGATTCTCGCGACCTTACGCGGTGGTCGGTAAGGCCAGGGATCTTGAACAACTTCGCCGCTGTCGGTGGAGTAGCGCGGGAACTTTGACGGTGGTGAAGGTTTTGAGATCGGAGAAGGTGATTGATGGTATTTGATTGCGAGAGGTTTTTGCTTTGAGGAGGAATGTGAGACGGAGGCGGAGGCGGAATCTATCATCGCCCATAATGCCACGTCGTCGAGGTCTTTGTCTTCGACGACGACGGGGTAGGTTATGGGTGATGACATTTGTGGAGAAGTATTGGAAAGAATCTGAATGTGAAATGTGAATGAAGAAGAACGCGGGTAATGGGGTTTGAATTTATGTTGAAATGAAAAACGACGTCGTGTTGTTTTCGTTTCCGTTGGTTGCTCTTGTTGAAAGTGAGTGGACAAGGATCAGCTGCGGTTGAAAAATGCCAATTTACACATAATTTTCTATTTAGGCCGTTGGATCTTTATTGGATTGTCTAGATTATAAGTTTGTGGAACTATTGTCTTATGACATAAGTTCATCCAACTATTGAGATTAATTGGACTGTCATAAGAAATATATAGTCATATGGGTATGTCTCAATAACAATTATGACCTCTCCATATTCACCTCGCGAGATATTAAGGGAGTGACCTCCCTAGATAAGTATGCCATTAAGAACCGGTCATTAGATAAGTATTACTTCCGCCGTTTTGAAATGAGTGTCGCTTTAGCCAATTGTACACATATTAAGGAATAGAATGAAATAATCATAGACATAACATTTTTACTAAACTCCCTTTACTTTATAAGAAAAAGACAAACTTATAAAGTTGCATTGAAAATTGTGAGAGAAAAGTTGAAGAGGGTAAAGTTGGAAGAAAAAATTAAAGTTGTATTGGAAATGTAAAATGACATTCATTTTGAAACAAATTTTTTTTTGTTAAAGTCACACTCATTTTGAAACGGAGGTGGTATCATAATGCAATTTTCCATATTTTGTTTCAAAAATAAAATAAATCGAGATGGTGTTTACAAAAAAAATCAAATCAAAATTCAATTCCTAGATGGAAATTTCCTTTGTTTTGTTTTTTTTGTGTTTTTTGCGCTTTAAAAAATTATAATTAATTTGTCCTTTATTGGAAAATTCTAATTTTACGAGGAATACCATATTTTTACGTCCTAGAGATGAGAGCCAAAAATCATAAAAAAATTCAACATTTACGTCGCTTTTTATAGGTCAAAAATAGGAAGAATCTCAAATTACACAAGTACAATCAATGTTTTTTATCATATGATCATTTTTCAGACTTTGCGTATATTACAGAGTCAATTTAGGGTAATGTTAACCGGTACCCCTGAGAGTTGAGACACTATTAAGGAAGCAAATATAACAATATGACATTGAAACTTGTGCAGTCAACTCATTAAATGTCTAAAAACTATTAATTTTAATTTACATTTTTTTTTCTGGTTTCCTTAACTAGTGCGTCAGGAGCACCGGTTATCATGACGCTTAAATAATTAACCCTTTGTCACAAATTATTATGTTTTGTTGTAATAAATCTGGTATGACTTTGTTATATTGTATATGACCATTTGTTGAGTTTAAAGTGATCTTGTATGTAATGTTATTCTGCTAAACCATAATTTGTTACTTGCATAGTTGAAATAGTGTATCACCAATGTGAGAGAGTTCCTATTGCGTTTAGTGATTTCTAAGTGAAGTGTTATCTTATCCCTAGCCCTCAATGACATTACATGGATTAGTTTAAAGTGGAGAAAGACTTGTGATGCGACCAATGGTTAGAGTGAAGTATATGTGTGTAACTCGTCATCATTTTCTAATGTGATATATGTTTGTCTTTAAGTGAACCTTGCTTGATGAATCTTGTTCCGGAGACAGCGGTTGTAACGACGGTGAGCTGGTGAACGGTTGGTTTGACGAGTACGACGGCGCCGAAGGTGGAGCACTACAAGAAATGTTGCGATTAGCCAGGGAATTATGCCAGGAGTATGAACCCCTGGCAAATTTACCAGGAGTCTTGCCAGGGAAACTCCTGGCAAATTGCAAACCGGGCCCACACTACTCATGGTTTGCATTTGACAGGAGCAACCTACCATAACCCCTGGCAAATTGAAAGCGCCCACTTACTTTTTGCCCTTTTCCCTTTTATTTTTCTCTAGTAACTTATCAGACCTTGGAACTCTCTTTCTCTCTGTACGTACAAACTCCAGCGAACTCTTCTCCCAAAACACCCATCGTCACTCTTCTTCCCGGCCACCCACCGTCATGCTCCGACCTCCATTGGTGACAAAATTACCACCAGTACGACCCTCTCTTCTTCCTCTTCAAAAAGCACCTATTTGTTTTCTAGATTGATAAAATTTAAAAATCTCAATTTTCACCTTGTCTCTTACTTTCCGACCACCACAAATCTCCATTTGAAAAACTAATATGATTTTCTTCTTCCCCATGATGTCTACAACTAAACCCCTATATTTATTTTGGGATCGGAGGACTTTCGACAGCAACCACCATGCTGGAAACCGCTGCAACCGTGCCGGAAATCGTGTCCACCGCGCTGGAAAATGAAACCTGCAATCATTTCATTTCTTTTCCTTCCTCTTGGTGAGTTCCACTTTCTACTTTGTATTCAAATTAATTTTTAGAAGTTTTTAATAT
>Ga0315914_1005385_pt1 | contig 18621 bp, 4 predicted proteins | sample MpolenodulesMG_FD_203920 | JGI IMG/M metagenome (GOLD analysis project Ga0315914, IMG submission 203920) | Medicago polymorpha root nodule microbial communities from Los Angeles, California, United States - elongated nodules | ecosystem: Host-associated > Plants > Roots > Nodule | place: USA... | reverse complement strand
ATTGTGCCCTAAAACTCCTCTCTCACATGCCCAAAATCCAAAAATGCAACTTGGGTTATTTTTTAGGTTTTTCTCTTGCAAAAGCATCAAATTTCAAGCCTTTTCAAACACCAAACACAAGGTACGGTCTCATTGCTACGATTTATAGTTGTTGTGTTGGTTTTGCTACGATTTACCATTTATGTTGTTATTGGTTATTTTGTGAACTTTAGTTTTTACAATGCACGTGTGAATTTACATGTTCTAGATATGGGTCATGTGGGCCACATTACAAATGTTATACCTTCCATGACTGCTTCTACTAGGCAATAGCGGATGGAGAGGAGTGTTTCTGAAGGGAGATTGGGTAGGAGCAAAAGGGTCAGGGGCACCATATGGAATAGGAGGAGGAGGAGGAGGAGGGGTTGATTCCGTAATTTCAGGGAGATGAGGAATGTAGTTGATGACGAGAAGCAACAACAGAAGGTTAAGGTGGAGCCACCGTTGATGGATGAATATCTAATATCTCATTTGACGTGTTTATGCTCACTAAGTAGCATCCTCAGGTGGCCAGGAGCATGTCTGATGGAGTAGTAAGATTCTACAACTTTGATTTTTTTGTACTACATTTTATTTTTAATTTATGTAAACTGAATTAAGTCCTAAAACTTTAATTTTTTTTCATACTATAATTTATGTAAACTGTACTTTGTTTTTATTTTTGCAGTGGCATAGACATTTAAAGCACCTGAACAACGGGAAAGAGTTGAAGGCTATACATGAAGAATATAAAACTACAAGAAATGATGGTATTAGCATGGGGAAAATTCCTACGCAACAGATAAAAAAAAACACACAAGGTCAATTTTGTTGCGGAAAAAATCCCATGCAAAAAACGGCTACGCAAGCATTTGCTGCAGAATTTAGGCCACAACAGAACCACATGTGTATTTGTGTGGGAGTCAGGTCCGTAGCAAAAACCACATGCCATACTGTCAAAATGTTGCATTTGTGTGGGACAAAGGTTCACCGAAAATGCACATGAATTTGTTTTCAAAAATATATAAATATGCATTGTGTGGGACCTAAAGCCGCCACAATTGTATGTGTGTGTGTGTTATTTTTTAATAAAAATCAGATATAATTAATTCCATTTAAGTATTAATACAGAACTATTTTATAATAGTAAATTTAAATATAATAGTTCCAACATAATATATAATTAAAAGCTAATGTCATAAAATACATATATTAAATAGTTAATACTATAATTTTATATAAAAATAAATAAATTGATTTTGTTGTAGAAAAAAAGCCCATGCAAAAAACTTCTTCGTAGACATTTCCTGTAGAATTTAGGCCGCAACAGAACCACATGTGTATTTGCATGGGAGTCACGTCCGTGGCAAAAACCTCCTGCCATACCGTCAGAATGGTGCATTTGGGTGGGACCTAAAGCCGCCACAAATGTATGTGTGTGCGTGTATTATTTTTTAATAAAAATCAGATATAATTAATTCAATTTAAGTATTAATACAGAACTATTTTTATAATTGTAAACTTAAATATAATAGTTCCAACATAATATATAATTAAAAGCTAATGTCATAAAATACATATATTAAATAGTTAATACTACAATTTTATATAAAATAAAAAAAATTGATTTTGTTGCAAAAAACAGTTTCGCAAACATTTGCTGCAGAATTTAGGCCGCAGCAGAACCACATATGTATTTGCATGGGAGTCACGTCCGTAGCAAAAACCACCTGTCATACCATCAAAATGGTGCATTTGTGTGGGACCTAAAGCCGCCACTAATGTATGTGTGTGTGCGTGTATTAATTTTTAATAAAAATAAGCTATAATTAATTCAATTTAAGTATTAATACAGAACTATTTTATAATAGTAAATTTACATATAATAGTTCCAACATAATATATAATTAAAAGCTAATGTCATAAAATACATATATTAATACTACAATTTTATAAAAAAAAAATTAAATAAAAATAGTTACTAAAATTTTAAATGAAAAAAATATTGAAGAAATTATAAAGAGAAGGTAGAGACAATGGGATAGAGAGATGTGTTGTAAGAATGAATAGAATGAACAAGATATTTATAAAGGAAAAAAATTCTGACGCTTAGAGTTTTGCGACGGAAACATGTCTGACGCAGATGCCAACGTTTCGAAACATAGCCATAGAGGTTTTGCAGCGGCTATGGTCTGCCACAAGTTCAAACTGCTAAGCATTTGCGTCGGCCGTCGTATGATACAAACACCACTAATCATTTGCAGCGAATTTCGTCTACTACAAACTTCAAATCTTTTTTTTATTTATAATTTCCCTCCCAAGTTTAGCAGCGACTACTTTCTGTCACAAACTCAGCTTTTTATAGGTTAGATTTGCAGGCGACTTTTTTCCGCCGCAAATTTCTAATTATTTTTTCGTTCAAGATTTGTGTCAAATTAATGTCCGCTGCAAATGTTTTTTGAATTTATTTTAAATGGATATACATTTGTGTGGGATTTTATCCGCCGAAAATGAATATTTTGCTGCATAAATTGGCGTGGAAACCAAATCCGCAGCAAACCCTTGCTACTGAATCAAGGGATTCTTGTAGTGTAAGGAAAAGATAAAGGAGTAGACGTCTAACTTGCATAGTTTTATTGGGGAGATGTCAATGACGCTTAATGATGTATCTTGTTTGCTGCATCTCCCTCATCGAGGACCGCCTCTTGTACCATGATTTTACTCTTACCAGGTCTGAGATGGTTGCTTTGATAATGGAGTTGTTAGGGCCTGATCCTAAGGAGGTTGAGTACATGATGTGAGTCATAAAGGGTGCTCATGCACGTTTTAACAAGTTGAGATAGGATTTAAGAAACATCTTGATGAAAGAGATGAAACTGAGGCAGATGATGATGTTGAAGAGATGCAGTTGAAGCGGGACTAGACTGTCCACGTCTATATATTGTAATTGGTGGGTGTCATGCTCTTCACTAACAAGAGCTCCAACTATGTCAATATGACATGCCTCAAGTACTTTTGTGTCCTTGATTTTGTCATTATTTATGCATGGGAAATAGCTGCATTTGCTTACCTGCACATGGAGTTTAATAGTGGATGGCATTATAAATATCATAGATGGTTGAATATTTGACATTGATTCAGCTATAATATTGAAATTATTATTTACTTATTTGTTAAACATGTTTTTTGTTCATATGTTTTCTACTGATAATTATATATTGATATTTACATTGTACTTGGATATTTCATCACTTTCAATCTGTCGGAGCAATGGATTCGAGGGTGGATAAAAGGAGGATCACCATCCCCGTACCACGATGTTTGTTTCCCTGAAGGGTCAGGCAGTCACAGATCCTACAAGATCTCATCTAGATCACATGGATCTTTGTTTTGTTGTGATGGACCCGTATGAGCAGCACCTTCAGACACATCCATTCAAGCAAATCAGTCTTTACTCTAGATGGCTAATATATGGACCTCGCATGGTCTAATATCTACCGGAAGGGGTATTGCATCAGTTTGGCTATGTCTAGACCATCCCCATACATCGACATGAGTAAGCACCTCCCCAACGAATCGGAAGCAGACCACTCATTGCTACTTGCATTATCTTGATCATATTATGAGATGACCGGATTTGAGCTTGCTTTCCATGACATATGTAGAGACGACAACTAGATACATGAGATGATAATTTACCATTTCACGTCCACACATAATACCTCAATTGGAGAATGTTCATATCTCAAGACAACCTGAGCAAGAGGCCCTTGATAAGGTTGCAGCTGAGCAACATGGAGATCACCATTAGCTATACTTTAGAGGATGGTTAAGCCGCATCAGAGTTCATGTTAGAACTATCATGGTCAGTGGTCAGGTGGAGTAGGGAAGTGAGGCTTGGATTAGTTTGGGTGCCATTATGCAAGTGACTTGGGGAGGACTGACCTATCATCGTAGGCGTATGGGTGGTACGAGTGGCATTGCTATGCAATAGTTAATTATCTAATTTTCTAATGTTAATGTAACATTTGGACAATTTCAGTTTTTTATGTATGTTTGAATTTGTTGATGTAATATTTGGATAATTTTAGTTTTTAATCTATATTTAATTTGTGTTGTTTCATTTGTATCCATAAACTTTTTCCTATATGATTTGTTTTGATGCATGCTCTGGACAATCTCGGTGCTTAAATTTACCACAAAGTGTATTCATTTTAACACAACAGGTTCTGTTTATTAACGGTTCAAAAAATATATTTTAAAATGTGTCGATATATACCCTACAATTTGCCACTAAATATGGGGTTTGACACATTTCAGATTATATTTTTCAAAATATTACAAAATATTTGGATTATATTTAATGAACCGTATATTTACGAGTTTTAAAAAAACCTATTCAAAGTTATATTACGTCCTTCAATTTTGGATGGTTTAAATTGTATAACCTGAAACAAGTGTTTGGATTATATCATTCGAGCAAATAATATTTGAGAAAATAATAGGACGCGCGAGAAATACATAGGAGGAAAAAATGTAAAAAAATAAAAATAGGTTTAATAGCGCTTTACCCCTTGTAATATAGGCCATTTTTGGGTTTTCCTCCTGTAAAAAAAATTGGATTTCGCCCTTGTAAAAAAAAATTATTTCAAAATACCCCCTAGGTCATCTGACTGTACAAAATCGATGATATGGCAAGGGGTAAACCAAAATTTGCTCAAATTACTAGGGGGTAAACCAAAATTTGCTCAAATTACAGGGGGTAAAATTTTCCATGAAGGTCCAAAACCCTAAAAAAAAAATTACAGGGTCAAAAACCAGAAATGACATATATTAGAGGGGGTAAAACACTATTGACCCAAAAGAGTATATAACTAATACTAATGATGATATTGAGCCTTTTTCATCAAAAACTAAAAGAATTATGCTCTTTACCCAACACAAATTGCTCGCTCCTAACTGAAATGACTAAGATACCTGTGCATGATTAAGTCACGCTACGTGACTTGTCATGTCCCATTTTTTGACCAATTTCGACTCATTTTACTCGTTTTTTAAAGCCGAGAATTTTCGTCGCTTCAGACGAAATTTCAGCAGAGAGGTATTTTAAAATACCTCATTATGGTTCCGAAGGGACATTTTTAAGTGTTTTATTTTATTGTTATTACTTTTTATTCCTTTTATTTTAATGTTACATTTTTATTTTATAAATTAAGCATTTTTATTTTATTTTAATCTTTATTAATAAGCCATTCTCGTTTTATTTTATTAATAGTCTATTTTTAAAACTTTTTGTCCAAGTCAGTTGGTCCAAGTCTGCCAAAAGGGACACCTTACTAGGGAACCATTTTCACTTTGTGTACTCTTCATTTTAAGTACACCATACACCTGCAAAATTAACCCTAAAAAACAGCAGCTATAAATACCAGCCAATCATTGGCTCAATTTTTTTTTCAGGCACACATTCCAAGAGCTGCCACACAAACCCTAATTTTTCAGATCTAAGAACAATAAGAACATTTTTTTTCTAGTAACATAAACCACAACAACAAGTTTCAAAAATCATCAACCATCACAATCCTTCATTCTAAACCAAAAAGCATCTCAAGCCTCAAGAACACACCTCAAATTCGACCACTGTTCACCAACTAACAGCAACAAAAAAAAAACGAAACTCACAAATCACACAATGAACATATCCATTTTCGGATCTAACAAAATCACCAACAACACATACAAATTTTCAATCTTTTTCTTCAAACATAAAAGTTTCAAAATCTTCAAGAGCAACAACTTGCATTTTCGGCCAATCACAAACCATCATGAAGGCAACCGAAGCTTTCACCAACAATAACAACAAGGAAATCAAAGCCGAAACGGTAAATACAAAGGTAGTAAAATTTTCTTTTCCTCTCGTCCTTCAAATCTAGATCTAGGTTATTTTAAAACTTGTCTTTGAAAAACATTTTGAAAAATGAAAGAAGGAGTAGAAAATGAGTCTTTTGATTCAATTTTTTTTAAAAAAAAAATGATGTTTGGATCTCCGGCACGGTGGCTCCGCTGCCGGCCACCGTGCCGGAAAGTTTGATTGGCAGGAGAAGAAGCAACGGAGGGCGGTGCTAGTTTTAGACTGTAGAGAGAGAGGGAGAGCTTTATGTTTTAGTGAGAGAAATGTTTGAAGCAAATGAAGCTTTCTCTTGCTGAAACACATATATACTCCCTCTATTTCTATCACATGTGCGCTATTCACTCCTTTATTGTGTTCCCCTCGTTTTCAAACCTTTGGATCTAGATCTTATGGTTGTGATGTGATTCCCCTGAGATCAGATGTGAGCCTTCTGATCAATCAGATGGTTCAGCTCTGATTTGTCTGAGCCCATCCCTTTTTTTAAGCCCATTTTATTTTTCTGTTTATCTCTACTGTTTTACTCTCTTTTACACCCCGTTTTAACTCTGCACCCCCATTTTTTCCTTTAAAATTTATTCTTCTTCTTTTAAAAAAAACACTTTAATTTTTTCTAGTTGTTTATTTCTACTGTTTTTTTTTATTATTATTATTTTATCTTATTATTGCAATTTTTATTTTATTTAGATTTCTAGTGTATTTACTTACTTTAATTTAGTTTACTTTTTATTTTTTGTTTATAGCTAGTTTCATTTTATTTGCTTTTATTTATTATTTAGTTTTATTTTGATGCTTATTAGGACTATAATCATTTCATGCATTTTTATTTCTTGTCATTTATATTATTGAAGCATTAGAATGTTCTTAGGACTAATGTAAATACATTTATACATTTTATTTTATTTTCTTGTCATTTATATTTTTGAGACTTTAGAATGTATCCAGGAATGATGTAAATATATAAATGAGAATATGCACCGACACCCACACATTTATTTATTCCGCTTTATGTCATGACCTAAACCAATACCAACATCAATTAGAGACCAATTAGGGATAAATCAATGACAAATTATGGACAATAAAATGAAACAACTAGTAATTTTAGATTAATTCCAAGGAAATGAGATTTTTACTTTTGATCCAACATCCTTTGTAAAATCCTCCGCGCTTTATTTTATTCTGTCACGCTTAGTTATTTAGACTTTAATTAGCTCACTTTAGTTTAGAATAATAATATTAAAAAAAATTCAAATATGCAAAACCAAAAAAATATTTTCTTAACAAACCTTGGATTTTAACCCAAGTGATTCCTTCTCTCTTTTTATCTCAATCAAATTTTAATCTATCTTAACCATATTTAGACTTGGTTTCTTTTACAATTAAAAATCAATCAATCTCATTTTATTCTTCTATGCCTTCTCGGTCTCTTATCCTCTCAAAACTTTTTTCAAACTTTAAAATCAATTCAACCAATAAATCGGAATTTTTACCATGAACTACATGATTTTGATCCCATTTTTTGGGTATGTAGGCAAAAGACTTTGTCTTTCCAAATCAAATAAAAATAACAAAAATATTCTTCTCTTTTTATCCTCCCACACTTAGATTTCTTTAGGCATCTTTTACAAGTAATTAATTTAGCACAAGATAATTAAAAGCAAGAGGTTCATATGGAATACCATAGATGTTTAGGGTGCCAATACCTTCCTTTGCGTAACCAACCCCCAGACCTTGATCTCTTAAATAGGGTTATTTTCGAACTTTTCCCCTTCCCCTTGAAAAATAAAAGATCGGTGGTGGTCCAAAAATTTGAGATTCAACGCTAACCAATAGCTTGACATCCAAAAATCACCGCGACATGACTTAACTCACAATAGTTATAATTCTGCGTGACTTAAGTCACGCACCTCTAACCGGTGGCGTGAGTTAACTCACGCTGCTCTAGCCGGTGGTCTGAGCTCAAGAACACGTTTTTTGGACGGTGGTCAAGTGATTTTAATTGGTTTTACACGTTTTTTTAATATATTTTTACATGTTTTTTGACTATATTTATTGTAGTTATAAACCTATGTTATAATCTCCCCCTATAAATACACCTCCAAACTTCACCATTTACTCATACAATCATCTCACATTCTCTCCTGCTCACTCTCTCCCCCTATAAATCTCCTTCTTTTTTTAGTTTTTGTCTTACTCGAAGGGTAAAAAGAGGTCAATCGACTTGGGATAAAAAGAGGTCAACCCTTGGGGTAAAACTAAATCTGCTTCTTTTCATCCCAAAAACTTTTTACCGTAGGTAAAAAAAAAATCTTCTTGAAGTATAAAAAGAACCAGATTTAGATTTACTCCAAGGGATGATGTCTTTTTGCCTCAGAAACAGATTTACACATGACTTAAGTCACGCCGCATGAGTTAACTCACGCGGGTTTATACCTCGCGTGAGTTAACTCACACTGTTGAAACACCTAACATTTTGAGGCTTCATGACAGATATAAGAATTGTACAGCTGTCGCGTTGGTCTTGATTAATCAAGAGAAGCCTAAAAGTGGTTTAAACTGGATGGCTGAGGAATATTAGGTATTTAATAAAAACTATTGTTAATTGTGAAAATGAATAAAATTTGAAGGCGTTATTAGTACTATATAAAATGAAAATGTAAGCATTTTATCGCCAATCAATGACCCTGTTTTTGTATTTCACATTCTGATTTAGTTTGAGAGGTAAAAATGCCAAAAAAAAATATCGAAAGAATGTTTTGTTTGATTCTCTTGTATGATTCAAAAGTCCTTGAACTTGCCTGAATTATCTTGAAATTTATTCCAAACAAATTCTTTACTTCCTTTAACTTTTGGGAGTGATGGTGGAAGATTTCAATTCTTTCAATGTAGAAAGACAGTCTATTATAAACTAGCGTGAGTTAACTCACGCAGACTATAATACATCTGTGAGTTAACTCATGCAGCGTGACTTAAGTCACGTATGTGTAAAACAAACGAAATTTTAAGTCATGTTAATTTTACACTTGTGTTAGTTAACTAACGCATGAGTATTTTGGTCAATTTGGCTAGATGGGAGCGAAAATTGTTGGGAGAAGAACAAAATTCATAAAGAAGTCCAAACAAGAAAGCAAGCCATGTTCAATTAAAGGGAGAGAAGTTTGGGCTTTTAGAATTCAAGGCTTGAAAAACATATGGATCACTATTCAAAAACTGCTGTTCACACATATCATAAGGTTGAAACACACATGTAAAATACGAAATTGCCTCTCATTAGTTAATTGCTGAGGGTTCAAAAATCGGCTGCAGTTAATTGTTGGGGAAATGTTATTAGAACAGAACAGACATAGGAGTTTCCAAAACTCCATTATTGCAGTTTTCATTCTCTTAGGTGCGATTTTCTGTCATTCCAAGCCAATTTCAAGCACAAAAACAAGTAAGTTTTTTTTACTCCTATTGCATTGTTGTTACTCCTATTTTATAACCTTTAACTTATTTAATATGCTAACTACTTTTGGTTATAAGTTAACTAGCTTATAGGTAGAGTTGTCAAACACGAGCCAGACAAATGGATTGATCTATTAACCCACATTTTGGGACAGGTTGGTCATCAGAAAAGTTTTCCAAAATGCGCACGTTTTATTTTTGTCCTATCCAACTCGACATGATGATTTGTTAAAAATAAGCTACAACAACGTCTACATTTATCTAATATAGTACCGACTTATATAATGTTATGATTCCCATTGTTGAAGTAGTCTACAACTATCATCGCATCTAACTCCAAATCCAAATGGTGAACTTGTAGATCATGCACCCAATTGATAGCATGAATCAATCTTAAGGCCCCACCAATTTCAATGGAGCAAATAGGTTGTGAAGAACAGATTTTTCTTCATTATCCCTTAAACACATGTCAAACCATGTACAGTTCAGCATGGTGGAAAAAGAAGCATCAATGTTGCACTTGAGACGCCCTATTACTGGTGATTGCGAACGAGACGACTGTTGTGCCGCGTTACTTGTATGGTGGTGACGACTTATCTATTATCAGCCACTTTTCTTAAAAAAGAAGAATACCTTAACTTTTTTATTATTTTATCAATCCTTGGAATTAATTACATAGAGAGTAGTGAGAGATGGATGGTACATAATGTTAGAATGTCTTTGTTAAGGTTCATCCCAATGTGAACTGAATATACGCCTAATTAAGAGCCAGCCAAAAGCTTAAAATGGAAGATTGGAACTTTATGATATCCTTGGATCACGTGACGACTTGTTTCTCTTTACGCAAAATGCACGTGCATCTTTGTTACATTCTACACTATATCCATCTATATCTACTAAAGTAAAGCTAGAGAATTGAGTCCCAAGATATTGCTTCTTTCTTTCTACATATTCCAACTTCGAGCCTTGGACCTCAAGCTCTTGTTCTTTAAGAGATTCTAACGTATATGTGTATCAAAGTTATTTGGTAAACCTCTTCAAAAAAAGTTATCTGCTAAACTATCTTCAATTACAAGACAATAATAATTGATGAAATCCCCTAAAAAAATATATTGATGAAATAAAATGAAATGTGAAAAGAAAACAAAAAAAAATATATACCAAAATAAATTTCAGTGAAATTGATTTTTTTTTGTTCTTTTTAACAAAAAAAAAAATATATTTTACATTCTATTATTAGATAAAATTTTTTAGAGGATTTCTATTTGCTAAAACGCAACTTAAACGACTATGTATAGATTTTGTATCCATACTCTGTGTTCCATGTAAGCATATTGACAAACAACATCATCGGTAATTTAGAACAAACCCATAATTTTTATTTTAAAGGGAGAACAAACCCGTAATGGTCACCTGTGTATATTAGAAACTCTAAAAAATAAAATTTCATACTCATAATCTGACTTGAAGGCTAATAATAATAGTGAAGGCTTGAGTGTCTCAAATAAGGATTTTAACCTCTAGTTAAGACTTCCTCACTCTTTTGTGTAATCTTGTCATATCAAATGAGGGAGCTTTTAGAAAATTTAGAGGCTAAAAATTGTGTGTCTTTGGAGGAGATTAATGGGTTAGAAAATATTATAAACTCGTTGAAAAAGTGAAAATCTTACTCTTATTGCGCTTTGCTTAGTTATTAGGTATGTTGTTATTGTTGGTTGAGACAACTTTGGTTTTGGTTGCTACTAACTCTCACTCCACATATCTAAATTTATTGGTGCAATTCGATTTTCAAATTTTCAACACTCCCTCCAATGAGAGTTCTATTTCCATATAATGGACCGAAGGGTAAGGAAAACGACATCAAAGTTTCATGTATGTCATTCCAGATCTTATTAGAGGTGATGAGGTTTATTTAAAAGGGAGCATTTTGATTTATGTTAAACGCCTATAATGAAAGACTCATAATAGTGGTTTACTCGAATTGCTTTTTTCCTTTTTTTTTTTGCCTAGGAATTTCTTTCACGCTGTATATGCATATCTCACGTTATTTTATTTTTTTAACAAATGTATATCTCACGTTATAAGGATATATTTTCTTTGATTTATAAGCAGTGGATAATTGTGAAATTTCTATTTCATGTAAATTAATTAACTATCTCTTTCTTGAAATTTGTGCACGATTGGCAATGATTGAGCTTATTAATTTGTTGGGTGGTCACTACTCTTTTGTTTCTTTTGTTGAAGAGGGTCACTTCTCTTTTAAATCATTTGAAAGACACTTCTCTTTCAAATTAAAAGCCGTCAATTAAGCATTCGAATATCACCAAAATCATTTTTGAATACTAGATTTCTAATCAAGCAAGCCAATCATGCTATGCTGTTATGCATTACAATTCAATTCCCTTTCCAAGCAATGTGTGCCAAGATTTAATTCATTTTCCTCTAAAAAAAATATTTAATTGATTATAAGATTTTAACTATGATTAGATATTTCCCTAAAAAAACTACGATTAAATATTACCAAAAAGTATAAATGCTTATGTAAATATCTTTTAAAACTCACATAAATTAGTAGAGAAAAGTTTTATTGAGCAATCACCTATCAAAGTATCAATATAGTAATTGTTTTAGAAAAGTTTTGGAGGACTACAGTCTCCTTTGATCTATGTACTAGATCCATCATTAGTGGATTATAATTGAAAGATAATAATATATTAATTTCAACATATTATTTTGTATTGTAAATTAATAATATAAGTAATTTTTTTTGTTTACGTAAGTAAATTATTTAAAAAGTGTGCAAAACATATCGAATGCCATGTTTTTGATGCATGTACCCTATTGTTATTACTTATTAGGTGATGTGTGTACTCTACAACTTATTTATGCGCACAATTCAATGATCCATGATCATGATACCCATTTTCATTTAAAATATCTGCTAACAAATGTATAAAAAATCATTGATGTATATATTCTTGAGGATATGTAGTTAATACGTAACTCTCACACTATCCATTTCATTATCAATTTCTAATTAGACCAAGACTAGTCAATCGTGGCATGTGTGAATTTTTATATATATAATTGAAATTCAGTACCCGATTAATCATTACACACGTTTGGGGCCAATTCATCGTTTTGGAGCAAGTTACTACTATATATATAACTTATCTAGTTTGGACTATACTATTGGAGTAGGACACCTTCTAGGAATTCAGAGAAAGAGATATGGGAAAGTTGATAGAAACTCAACAATTTGATGCATTGTACTAACTTTTTGATTCTATGTCTTTTTATGAGACCAACAACAAATCCCATCACCTCAATATAGAATTTAAAATTGTGTGACATGATTTTTTTTTACATACCCACCGTACCTCAATTTGTTATTTTAATGGTTGGAATTAGAGTCACCAACTAAATAATATTATTGCATTTATCTTGTTGTTTGTTAATTTAATTTCCTAACTTCTATTTGATTTGAACTTCATAGAGGTCTAACATCCAACAATTCCCCTGATTTGTTTATTTGTTTTCAAGACAAAAACAAAACAACCGAGATAGACACAATCTAACTATTCCTATTAACTCCTTTTGGAATAGCTCGAGATTATATTATATACGTGTGTTATGTCATGGGGAATTTTTCAATGAATGAAAAGAATTTAGTGAGTGACGTAACTTTTTTTTTTTTAGTTTAATTCTGTATGAGATTAGAGAAGTACAAGATTCTATTCGAAAGTGGTTAACTTTTGTGTTCCTTGTGCTAGTTCAATGGTAAATTTTTATATTTCTTTTCGGGTTAAATACAACAAATATTTATTTTCATTTTTATATTTGTTAGGAAGTGCGTAGTGAGACTAGATCCTCTCTAGTAACAGGAGAGTCCAAATAAATCCTCTCCAATAAAAACATAATGCATGTGGAGATTTTAAACGTTGAAAATAGGAGAGAGAAAATAGTTAATGATGTAGGTTGTGTCACTGCAAAAAAAACTTGAGAGATTTCCACGGAAGGAAATCCATTCCCGTATGTAGGTTGGCTATTTGGAGTGGGAGTTGAAGATATCCAAGTTATTTCGTTGGTGGTTGTGAAGATGTTTATTTTTTTTTGTATGGTAAAGAGGATGTAAATATTATTCTTAATGTTGTGATTGATTTGTTTAATCAACTTTTTGATGTTCTCAATGATTGGTCACTAAAGATTATTCCTATTGAGCGAGGGGTGTGGATTTAGTTGTATGGTGTTCCTATGCATGTTTAAAGTTTTGAATTTTTCAAAACAATTGTTTCTTTACGTTGTCAATTTTTAGGTTAGATTCAAACATAGGTAAAAAAAATAAAAATCAGATATGGTTATATTAAAATTCTTATTTTTACCCATATCTTGGAGGTTATTAATGTTGTTGAAAATATTATGATTGATGGGGTGATTTTTTAGATGAAAATTATAGAGGATTTTGGAGTGTGATTGGTGACGAAGCTTTTCTTAGTAGTGTTATTACGAGTTTGATTCTTCTAATTATGAGTCGGCTAACTCATATGGTTTGAATGACGATGATAGTAAGCTTTAGTTGAAGAATTGAATGAAAATTGAAATAATTGTGAAGAGAAAAGGATTGAGAACCTTTGTGATGATCGAATAAGGAAAAATACTCAGGTGGAAAAAGATTGTGATTTTGTTGCAATTGAGGGCAGATGTTTAGTTGAAAATGAGGGAATGGGTTGGAGTAAGTTGGGCAAAAGTTATGTCAAATAAGGGGAGGGAGTTGTAATCCAGTGAGTATTCTTTCCCGTTGTTTGGATCATGGGTCTTATTCTTCTCCACCTAAACGAAGTAGTCGTGGTGTTTCTAGACATTGGAGATACGAGTTGTTAAATTATCCTAATGTTGGACTTACACGATTTGTTCCTTCTCTTGTAAAGTCTTAACCATCCGGAGCTGCCAAGTATAATAAGGGCACCTGGAGATAAAGGGCATGCCCGAAGAAGGTTTAGGGGTTTCAAATGTTACTGGGATTTCGAAAAAAGTGAAAGGTAAAGACAAAAATATTTGTGTCACATACTTGGCGGATTGTGTTGCGCTCGACTAAAGATATGAAAGCTATACTTAAGGCGATGAAGAAAAGTATAAGGAAAAGCTCAAAAGGAGATAATAGCAGTGTTTCTATTCGGGGACTTCTTCTTTTGTCAGATGAGATTGAAATAATTGGGTGATTTTACATGATAAACCTAATGTTGTTGTGTAGAATGTTTGGGGTATAGAAAAGTCTATTGGGTAACATAGAAAGAAGATAAGATTAATCTTGTTAGTGTGTTCTCTAAGGTGGAAGGCAGGTGGAAATGGGGAAAAGGTGTAGAAGTGATTGAAAGGAGAGAGGGTGGTTTGGTTACAATTGGGGATGGGTTAAATGGGAGTGGTAAAATTGGTGAAGATTGAGGGATGAGTAGTGGATTCTGAGTGTGAGTGTAGTTCTATGTTGGATATTGTATGGTTAGGATGAAGATATTTCTTTTAATATTAGAGAGTTATGAGGTTTGGTGAAGAGGAAGGAAGTCCATAATATTGTTCAGGATAAAAGATCGGCAATTGTGTGTATTTAAGAGACTAATTTATAGGCGATGGATGAGTTTTTATGTGCTTCCCTTTGGAGTTCCAATTCAATTGAGTTTTCCTACCGCCATCAATTGGAGCCTCGGGTGTACCTTGACTTTGCGGGATTGCTTGGAAGTTGAAGTATTGTTGACTATGAGTTTTTATGATGTTATTATTGTAGACAGCAGACTCACAAGTGTGATAAAGAGTTCATGTTCCAAGTGTTTAAGCACTGTGTGATTTTGGCGGTAAATAGGCGTTGTGGACCATATTAAGTGGTGTGATTGACAGCCAGACATATTCAATTTGGTGCATTTATGGTGATTTTAATGACATTCATTTAGAAGAAGGAAGGAAGATTAAGGAGAGGTTCTTGTCATGAAGATTATGTTTATTGTCAATAAGTTTATTGAGGATAGTTTGTTGATTGATTTACCTCTTTGTGGAAGATGATTTACATGTTTTCAAGGTGATAATCACTCCATGAGTCGGCATGATAGATTTCTTATGTTAGAAGATTGGTGTTTATAATGGTCGAATTGTCTTCAGGTTGCTTTAGCTTGGGGTGTTTATGATCATTTTCCTATTTTGTCGACTTTTAAGGAGGAGAATTGGGGCCTGCGTTGCTTTTCATGTTAAAATGTTGGGATTCTTTTCCATTGTAAAAGTAGTTTGTAGTTTATCAATGTTGTTCTTTTTTTTGTGAGTGGATGTGGAGGCCCCGGGCTTAATGTTCATGAAAGAGGCGAGTTGATAAGACCTTTTTTGTGAGAATGGAGTAAAGAAGGAGGTGTAGAAATGTGACGGTTTTAAAAGTCTTAGCCCAAATGGCATTAATTTTGACTTTATTAAAAAAATTAGGTTTAGATTAAAGCTAATGGTATAAGGTTCTTGACAGGATTTTATCGAAATTGTAAATTGATCAAAGGTACGAATTGCACCTTTAAAGCTTTAATTCCAAAAATTGACAGTCAACAAAGCTTGTCAGATTATAGGCTTATTTCTGTTGTCGGGCGTATGTATAACATGTTGGCTAAGGTTTTAGCCAATAGATTAAAGGGGATTATTGGTAATTTTATCTCTGATACACAATCCCCATTTGTCAAAGGGGGGAATTCTTATTGCTAATCCAGTGGTGGATAAAGCGACAAAGTTTGATAGATTTATTGATGTTTAAAGTTTATTTTTAAAAAGCCTATGACTCAATGAAATGAGGGTATTTGAATTATGTTATGGGGAAGATGAATGTAGCTGACTCTAATTTGGTATAAACTTTTGCTATTCTTAATTGTAAAATTGGCTAAATTCCTTTGTTGTGTCTTGGTCTTTCTATTGGAGGTAATCCCCGTCATTTAAGTTTTTGGGCTCCATTAATTTAGCTTATTAAGAAAAAGTTATCTAGATATATGGACATGTAAAAAAATTTATTTCAATGATCGTTAGTACTTCTAAAATCTATCTTTTCCTTATTACCAAAATATTTCATTTTCCTTCTCCAAGGCTCCCACATGTATTAGCTCCTCTAATGAATCTATTTTTAAATGTTTTTTTCTTTCTGAAAGGGGTGCATGTGAGGATGTTAGGAAAATTCACTAGATTAAATGAGATAAGATTTGTCTTGGCAGGGAGAATGAAGGTTCGAGGGTTCGTAGAATTCGAAAGTTTAATATGTCTTTATTAGATAAATTGTGTTGGAGGTTACATGTAGATTAAAGGTGTTTGTGGTACTAAGTTCTTGTCACTAAGTATGAGTCGGAAGGAGGGCGAGTGAAGGAGGGAGGGAGGAGGAGGTCAACTTGGTGGAACAAAAAGGTAAGAATTAGAAGACGTGCGGGTTTGGGGGTGGTCGTTGGTTTGATGGTAATTTGGTGAAGACACTCATTTTTGTATTAGGTTCATGTTGTGTCATTTTTCGGAGATCAAGGCTATTTGATTAGCGTTTGACTCACTAATTATTTCACGACTGAACTTTTAAATATTTTAAGAAAATGGGAAAAAAGTTCAAATTACCCACATTTTGAAAAGATTAAGGGTTCGGGGGTTAGTTACATAAAGAGAAGGTATTAGCACCCTTTATGTCTGCAGTTTCCTACGGGAACCTCTTGATTTTATTTAATTTATGTGTTATAACTTACTTGCTTTTGGAAAAGAATTTAAAGTGATTAAAAGAAAAAAGACTAATTTTATTTACATTTTTTATGATTTGGAAGGATGAGTGTCCTTTGCCTACATACCCGTGAGGGACCAAAACCTCGTAGTTCGGGGGTAGAAATTGACGTTTGATTTGTTGCGTGTTTTTTATTAGTTTTGAAAAAAGTTTTAAAGTAAAAAGCCAAGCGGCAAATATGTATTTGTTTGTGTTTTTTAATATTAAAGAAAATGACTTAAAGTATAGTTTAAAGTTGATTGCAATTTTGATTTATGAAAGAATAAAATAAAATGATCACTTGATTTTTTTGAATCAAGGTTTATTGTGAAAAAAGTTTTTCTTTTTATTTTTGTGGTTATTTGCATTTTTTTTTTGTTTTTGAATAATAATTAAACTAAAATTAAAACTATCGGAGCAAGAAAATAAAAGCGTAGGTACTTTGTGGTAACGTTGAATCACTACAAAGACCATTAACCTAAACTATAGAGCACGAAAATAGAGCATACACCCACACACGCACACATGCATGATTTTACATTAAGCCTAGAATACATTCTAAAGTCTGCGGAAATATAAATATGAATAATAAATTTACATTAAGCCTAAAATTTACATTCTAAGATCCGTGCCATAAAATAAACGACAAAGAATAGATGAATTAAAATGCAAAGCGATAAAACTAAACTAAAGATGCATGAATAATTTACATTAAAGCCTAATATGCAATTCTAATATCCTTGCTAATAAATGACGTAAATAAATATGTGGACAAAATAATGAATCTAATCCTAGAATAATGCATGAGAAAAATATTAAAAAAAAAGACAATTATAATGCTAAAAGATGAAAATAAAACGCATGCAAGACTTGAAAAAGAAAGTAAAAAAATATGGGTTCAATCACAAAGTGGGGGGTGTAGCACCATTCAGAGGGTGCAGAAATAAAAAAAGTGGAATTGGCCCTCATAAAGGTGTTAGGCGCTGATGCAGTATCAAAAGTAAGTATTTTTGTTATCGTCTCTACGAGAACTGGTGCGATATTCTAAGCCGTTCAACAATCGATATCGTTCTGAGCTGGGGTTTCATGATTGTTTTGTTTCATGAAATATAAACTACGTAATTGTGAACGGTATGAGAGTTAACAGGGAAATGATTATGCTGGGATTAAACTTCATCAACCTACTTGTACGTATTCTCGGATTTGGGTTGCGAATACTAACTATCAATCGATATTATCACGTATTGCTCAACAACATCATTCATGTCCAAATGATATCGTGATTTCTATTGGATCGTTTAATTGTCGATGTCTCACACTATTAAACGGTCCAATAGTCGATTGTATCATTGTATCGTCGATGTCTCGCACTATACAATGATACAAAATCTTTAAGTTCCAATATTCAAAGTGATTACCAACCTAAGTTCCATGTCTAGAACAAAAGTATTGATAGAAGATTATTCTAACCTAGATTCAAAAGGTATTTTTCAATCACCATTCAAAT
>Ga0315914_1005384_pt1 | contig 18625 bp, 6 predicted proteins | sample MpolenodulesMG_FD_203920 | JGI IMG/M metagenome (GOLD analysis project Ga0315914, IMG submission 203920) | Medicago polymorpha root nodule microbial communities from Los Angeles, California, United States - elongated nodules | ecosystem: Host-associated > Plants > Roots > Nodule | place: USA... | reverse complement strand
GTTTGCATCTTTGCAATCGAACCAAACCAAACCGCAAGAATACTCAATGTTATTAAACTAAGTACTGTACTAGCCCAATACCAAAGTGAGCCCAAGCCCAATGCTATCCAGCTATTCATTTCATTTCATAATTCAGACTCATTTCAATTCCTTTTCCTTAGGGTTTTTGTGTACCTCAATCTCTCCCATAATCCAAATTCCATCTCCCCCATAATCCAAATTCCATCTCCTTTGATTCGATTTTCCCATTGTTGCACCATGAGGTTCGATTCTAATTCCTTTCCATCTCCTTCAATTCATTTTCAATGATGAATTAATTTTTTATTTATCTCGCGATTAACCGCATCAACCGAACCAATCCAAACCGCATGCTTTTTTATCTTGCGGTTTGGATGACTATTATGCTCGAAACCGAACCAAACCGCACCTCGAACACCTTTAACCCATATGATCGAGGAAGTTTTCTACAATCACTATGTTTTATGGACACCTCATTGCTTACCTATTTGAAAAATGAATGATATCATATGTATGTTTATACCATGTACTAGTATTTATGATAAGGAAATTCTTTAAATTATTATTTAGTTATAAACAGTTATGATTATTGTGTGGTTCTCAAAACAAATATAATTATTATGTAAATAAATAAAATTATTCTACAAAATACATTTTTTATAAATAAGTTATACTAAATATGCTAATAGCAATGGATATAGTGAAATTCACTAAAACTCCAAAAGTTTTTTCTAAGAATAAAAAGATAGGTCTCGAAATTGAAGGTTTGGAGTTTGAGCACAACTAGTCATAAGGATCATGAAGCCGTCGAAATGAAAGTTAGGAGACGAGATTGTAGAAGGGATAAAACTTAAAGATGAATGCTAGCAACACACACTTTTCAACACACTCTTTTTGATTGGTTAAAATTCACATGGGTCCCACCAAATCATGTGGGTCCCATATAATTTTGGTGGGTCCCATGTGAATTCTAACCAATCAAAGAGAGTGTGTTGAAAAGTGTGTGTTAGAATGTGTGTTGTTAGCATTTCTCAAACTTAAAAGACGCCAAAACCGGATGAATATCCAATTAATTAGCAGAAGATTAGCGTCACAACAAGTCAACAAACTAGAAATACATGTCTGAAATTCCAAAGAGAATAAACTAACGAGCCCACATGTAAGAAAACTCATAAATCTATGTGGATAACCACGTGTGACCTATGAGTAAGAGCATCTCCAATGGGGGTTCCTTACTTAGCAAGGACAACTTCCCGTTAAGGACCCTCCATTGGAGAAAGAAAAAAATGAGTCTCTATTAAACAATGAACAATTATATAAGAACCCTCTCTCTTGAGCAACTAACGGGTCCCACATATAAAAGAAGTAATAAAATATATACTGATTGGTCCCACTTGCAAATGAAGTAATAAATTATTTTTGTATAATGATGTAAATTTAGTGCGATCTATTTAAGTACTTTTAATTAGAGTCCTTATTAGTATATTGTCATTGAAGTCATTAAGTCTTTAATAGGCACTTTCATTAAAAAATTATAAATAAGTGATGTGTACACGTTAGATCCATTTAAAAAATCTCTATTAATGAACTACCATTGTGGATGCTCCAGGTCTTCTTATTCCAAGATATAAAATCCACAAAAAACCAACAACTGCCCATGAAGGGCATTGTGCAGGCTCGAGTAGACATGTCTCAAATAATAGGCTTTTTGATTGCAAGAAGGAGCCAATCATGCCGGCATGCATTTTAACGCACGTGACCGGCTTCTGTAATCACAATTATTCCCGTCAAATAAAACTGCCCTTTAAGATATCCAAATTCATTCAATCTTTCCCTGCTCTAACTCATGCGCTACACAAATTTCCCTGGTATTTTCTAAGTTCTAACTCATGTGTTCCACAAATAAGTGTGAATTTTGAACCCCAAGGGAGATTACTAGAAGTATTAGAAACAAATTAGCATAAAAGTCCAGCATCGTACCAATACAAGAGCATTTATATTTGTACACCCTTAATTTTTTTCAAAGATTGTACACCTTTAATTGTTTTAAATCTCATTTTTTTTCTCTCTATCATATTATTAGTCTAGAACACCTAACACTTTACATTTAGTTATTGACTTATTTCTTTCTCACTTTACTGGTAGATTGAATTTTGGATAGTGCTAACAATGAATTGAGTCAAATTTAAATATAGTTTGAAAATCAACTCAACAATTATTTCAATTAACGAATAAAACAATTATATTTTAATCACTATACACTTAAATGTTCTTGAAATAACGTCTAAAAAATATACGTTAGTAAAATAAGCTATAAACTCGTGATAAAATTTCAATCAACAAACAAATAGTTTTTAATCATATAAGTTTATAAGTTACAAGCTAGTTTATTGGTCTTGTCAAACCAACCTTTGAAGGAACATGCTACCCCATTTTATTTTATTTAGTTTTGATAAGTATGTATGTTTTATATTTAGCTACCCTAATAAATATTGAGCTAATCAAAATAAATTTATTTGTCAAAAATTAGTAAAATATGAAAGTAAAAAAACCTACATGATTGATTAATTTATCGTCGTATTTTGACACATTAGGTCTCTTCAGCAACAAAGAAAGTTTTTTTCTTATATTTAATGAATATATCCATTTTTAAAAAGTAATTTTTCTGTACATTTAGCCCCCTCATAATTTTTTCCTAGTTGCCCATTGTCATTATTTAATGTTTGAATTTCGCCATCAAATTCTTTAAAACAAACGATAACTAAAATATGAAAAATAAGTAAATATTAACAAAAAAATTGTTGTATCCATTTCTTTTAAGGTAAAAGGAAAATTGTATTGAATAAAATGAAAAAGAAACAAAGATTGAGGGGACATTAGACCTTACTTAGATACAACTCAAATAAGAATACATCATGATAAAATAGACCTAGTGGACCAACTTTGATCTTTCCTTACAAAAATTCATTATTCACAACACGCAACCCAGCGAACCCGCGTGCGGATGCGAAACCAGGTTACAAAAAATATGAAGAGTGGACATCTGCAAACAGTGGCATTGCCAGGACCCTGGAGCAGGGCGTTCAATTTTTTTAACTTCGATAAATAAATTTCATTTCATTAATCAAGGTCCAAACACACATAGTAAGCAACTCTATACCCACCGCATATCAAGGGTTGTAGAGAACTCACTCAATCATGTGTTCAAAGGAAGGACAAAAACAATACAATCAAAGCTTATTCGAGGATTAAGTCCAAAACGAACACCTGATGGCCAAGAGAGGCGAAACATAATATAGGCCAAGACAACAAAAAAGTAGACAAAAGAGGATTAGCCGTTTATGACAGTAAGCTCCATTAATTAGGAGGGTCACTAGCAACTGTAATTTTCTAAACCAATTAAGAAACTTCTAAGAGGACAGCCACATGCTATAACTTTAAGCTGTAGAGTAAGACTTCAAGCATGATTAAAGTATCTCATCACCATGATTCACAACACACCAAAACAATGAAGGGGTTGATCCACGCCAGGAAAAATACATCATTCATCTATCAAAAAACATTGCATACTAGCCACCAATGTATGCATAGGTTTGGTCCCAAAACCTACAGAAAGATTAAATTCACTTAATCAGATTCTCAATCTACTTTGCATACTATCATCGATTTTCTTCATTACAAACTCCAGCTCCTCGATTCTACTTTCAAACACACCATTAATCTGAGTCTCGATCATCGAAAGATTAAATTCACTTAATATTTTTGTTGTATCTCAGTATTCAATATATGTACCTGCTTGACATAGACTAATGATTCTTGTATATACCATAATAATAAATCATTATTGCTTAAATAAAATATGAATATTTAAAAACTACATAACAGTTCAACCTTACTATTGAAGATTTCATAGTTTACTTCCCAATATTATAAGCAAAAGTAAAATTGGTATACAAAAACTTGTATTTTCTATACCACTTCAATTCAGAACCATTTACAAATAGATTTACAAGTGAATCAGCAAAGTTATCACAACAACAACAGTGAATCAATGATTTTACAACAACAAATATATCATTAATAGTCCCAATTGCATATTAAATCAATCAATTTATCAAAGTTAAAGTTATAAAAAAAAAATCCCAAATCAGAAATCCTAAGTAATGAGATTTTTAGATCGGTACCTTCATAGTTGTTTAACTACTATTGGAAGCTAAAATCAGTTGATCCTTCATTGACCAGCAGCGACAGGGGAAGCCCGGAGGGGAAAAACATAGGGGAAGTCTGGAGATGGAGATGGGGTTCACAGAGAACAAGGGAGAGGGAGGCCGATTCAGCGAAAGGGGGTGGTCGTGGTGCTTGAGGAGCTGCCACCAGCCGCCACCAATGAGATGGTGTTTTGTTTATAGTTTGTGGTGGTTGGGAGAAATTACGTTAGAGAGAAGTATAGAGAGAGATTGATCCATAAAATTGAGTGAGTTGAAAGTATAAAATTAAGTGAGTTGAAAGTGCAAAAAAAAATTGAGGGTATGCAATAAAAAAAAACTAAGGGGGTTCATTTTGCAAAAAATTTGGATTATTGGTGTATTTTTCAAAAGTTGAGAGGATGCAAGTGCATCCCCTGACTTGTACGTGGCTCCGCCACTGTCTGCAAAGAAATATTAAGGTTTATATCTGATGAATGGATCGACCACCAACATGATATCAAAATCCAAGTGCCAACAACTAACTGAACAAAGCAACAAGCATAAAAGCTCGTTTGAACATGAAGTATGAGAGTCGAGAGTGTAGGTAGACATGATGCCTTGAAACCTGTAGACAGATTTGGAACATCTGAGAGTAAGTCAGACCACCAAACACCACAACACGTAAAAATCCAGATTGATGGATGAGTCCAATACATCAATAACCAAACTTTTTATGTTTAACAGAACCATACTATTTCGTGTTAACATAATAGACCCTTTTGGGTTTTTTAATCACAAACAGACCCTTTATTATTGAAAAAAGAACCACTGCAAACTGAATCTCAAGTTTGAAGCAACCACAATCTAATCAAACATAACAAAAGAAATGCATTAAAAAACATGAAAATACGAAGAAAAAAACACTAGAGCAGAAAAACACCACAAAAACTCCACCGCCCACAACCGAGAACCCAATAACAATGGCGGCACACCAAAGAACTTCGACGTCATCAAATATGTGGAGGTCGTCGGCCGAGAATGGTAGAAACCACCCCTAAACTAGAGGCGACAACGCCGCCCACCACAACCACCCCAAACCTGAACAGATCAATCAACCGATAGTGGGACAAAGGACGACAAGATTTGATGGGGAAAAAGAACCACTCAAACCATAGAGCTTGCAATCACCCGAATCAGATACGAGGATTGATGATATGGAACAAAGGACCACCAAAAGGGAAGAGAGGCGTCACTGGTGCGGAGGGTGAACCTCGTCGCACCACCATACGTTGAGGTTACATCAAAGCAGTGGTTTTGGATATGGAGGAAGGTACAACAACACAAGGGTTGAGTTTAGAGAGTTCATAGGATTTGTTCGAAGATAAGAATAGCTTCATTCAATTTCAAACACAAATTCACCGAAACAATTCATCATAAAATATAACTTATTTTAAACTCAATCTATTGATGTATTATATTATTTGTTGAAGGTAGGAAATATGTTCATACTTGTCAAAATAATATAAATATTAAGCTGGGAAAGGGGGAATTGTTCACATCAAATTTCAAAAGCAACAATAGAAAATAGAAATAATAAGTTAGGATGGGAGGAAGATTCACATCTATTTGCAAAAGCAATGATAACAACACTTTCATTTAGTTGAATTTTTCTTCATAATGAAACTATCCTAATTTAGTGTATACTAGGGGCATCATCAACATTAGTTGGAAAAACAAAAAGATAGTGTATCAACCTTTTCTACGATTCCTATGCCCATATATATATGACTATTTTATGTACCCAAAATACATTCAAAATAGACCCCAAAAAACAAAGACAAGGACCCAAAAAAGAAAAACTAATTTTTCCATCGATTGCCCACTAGTCTTATATAAGATCATCACATGGCAACTTCTGATTCGGGCACGTAATTTAGTCTTTCTTCCCACACCAACTTGGATACAAGTTCATCTTGCTCAGGTACATGTTCCTGCTTCACATAACATTAAATGTTCATCATTATTAACTCTACAAAAATCATCATTATGACCCACTTGTTTTAGCAATATGTATTATTTAAATAAAATCATCATCATCATTATCTTTTAAAGCAAGAAAGAAAGTTGTTTATTTTTTATATATTGAATATAAAGTGAAGATGGAGAAGCAATGGAATTGAACACGAACCTCTAATTCCCTAACCAATTCCTTGGCTGTGGATGCTGACACGATAATGCGACGTGCCTTTGGGGAAATAAAGCCTTCATCAACGGCCTTGTCAATGAAACACAACAATGAATTGTAAAATCCATCCACATTCAATAGACCCACCTGCACCATAAAAATATTAAACAATCAAACACTAATGTCACAATTATATATTAGCTAAGCTATATATTTACACTATATAATAGCTATATAATATATAGTCGTAAAGTCGACTAAAAACGAGATTTGACGATTCATATTTTAATATCAAAATATGTATTAGAATTAAATCGTCTGATCTTGATCCGATGACTAACGATGAAAGTGTGAATTGCTAATCACATCATATTCATATTTTTTATTTCTAGTAGTATTCCATTGACCAACAACTTTATTGGTTTTTTGTTGTTCTTTAGTTAATTACTTTAATTTAATTATTACTAGTTTTATTGTGACATACCTTTCTCCCATTCAAATGGAGAACCATCAGTCTAACGTCATATATCAATATCAAATAATGTAACGTGACAACGATTAACTACACAAAATCCTAAAGTACTATCTTTTCATGTGAATTGAAATTCAATACCCCACATGTTTCGGTTCAATTATATACGAAGCTTCCTAATGTTATGTATCATGCTTAAAATTAAAACATCAACTAGTAGTTAACTAATTAAGCTAATTAACCAAAAAGAACTAAAACAAATTTGTAAGCAACATGTCATCTTAAGATACGTAAAACAATGGTTTTTAAACATGGAGACAACGAATAAATACGTATGACATGCATCATAGATAGGAGGCAAAGTTGGTTAAGGCAACTGCTGTCCAAATAATTAAAATGAAAAGAAAAAAAAAAGCAAACATTAATTAAATTGAATTTGACTGATTCATATTTTATAAAGTAGGATATTAGGAGAAAGCTAAATTCCAGAGAGTTCACAAGAGGCAAGTGAATTAGCTAGTTTGTTTAATTATAAAAGCTATATAGTTTCTTGTAAGATATACTTTATTCCATTCCCACCTTTCAGGCATGTCTCTAGTTATTACTTATTTAAAATATTGTTATGTCTCTATTATAACTTTGGTCAACTTAATTAGTTTGTAACTAATCTCATTAGTATCTCCCCTAACTATAACCAAAGAAGTAAATACGGTATCATATAATATGTCGTATGATAACAAATTGGAAAAGAGTAATATACTAGCAAAATGGGTAACGTAAGTTGATATATTTGGTACAACAGATTTTGAACCAGATATATTAATTTTTGTAGATTAAATTGTACTTGTATTTTAGGATGGAGAAAATAGTTTTTAAATAAATAAAAAAGAGTAGTATGGTTCTTACCGGTTTGCTGTGGATCCCAAGTTGAGCCCAAGTAATAATTTCCAGCAATTCTTCAAGGGTACCATATCCACCTGATGTTTCAAAATAACAAGACATTTTAGTACCAACTTCATGTGTCAACCAAATTAAGAATCCCACTTCACATGATAATAACCTACTTCACATGAGTATGCTCTTTCTTTCTTATGTTTTATAAATAAACTAATAATTTATGAAGCCTCTAATATGGTCTTGGTTCAATGAAAGTCTCCGGTCTGCTACAACAAGTGTTGTAGCAGACTGGTCCATATAAGGTCCACCTATGGACCCGGTAAATATAAACCGATGAAGTATTACTATAAATAGTCGATACGACATGTGGGCTCGGACTATATAAAAAATGCACCCTTTAGGTTTTACTAGTGTAGCCAAGATTTCATACCAGGAAGGGCAATGAAGGCATCAGCCTGCCTAGCCATTTCAGCTTTCCTTTGATGCATATCAGATACAGCTCTCACTTCCCCAATAGGGTCACCAGTTATCTGCATTTTCGACCACCATATATTCATTAACAAATTACATGAGACATTTGACATTTAACTTTGACAATTAAGTAAAAAAAATTGATCATGCAAGTCCTTATACTACATAAGGAAAGACAAGCCTAATTGCAACTACCAAAGGACACATTAACTCAATGGTTTACCTCTCTTGGCATGAGACTCCTTGGGATAACACTGCATAAACAAAGTCCGTAAAATATACATCATTAGTCAAACATTACAAGACAAAAATATTTTAATGGATAATGATTGTGATTTAACAAAATGAATCTAATGAATGACTAAAAAACAAATTTAATTTAAAAAATGCAAGACAAGTAAGATACATGAAAGAGAAGAGTTATATCTATAAACATGTCAATGTTCAAAGTGCATGCAAGTGAAAAGGAAAAGGCAAAAACATTGTCTCCAATTCCCGCGCAAGAACTTTCTGTAAAAAATAATAAGCCAAAAGGTATTCACCTTTTAACCAATGTCTTCAAAAAGCTTCTAACCTTAAGTAAAAGTTACACATAATTACTTTTAATTCACCCCCCTTTATATAAACTCAACAATGTAGCAAAAAGCCAAATTAACCACATTATATAGTAAATTTATATTCTATTAAACTCTAATATGCTCCCTTACATCCTACATTTAGAAGCTTCTATAGGGGGGTTAATTAAATTAAAAATTGTCCCACACTCTACCAATATTTTATGATCCCCCATAATGTCTTACATTGAAATCATTAATTTCTTAGGGAACAGGCATGGGACAATAGACAATATATAGATAGATTAAACCCACTTCTTAGAAATCAATAAAATGATTAACTTGTCCTTTCATCCAACAAACACATAGATATAGACAAAAACAAAAACAAACAAAACAAATAGAATGATTTTTGGACATCATATTTTGATGTCAAAAATGGTGTCCTCGATTGTGTGTATTTTCAAAATGCATATAAGTTGTAAACTAAAAGAGATAAAGATAAACATAAAACCTAAAAGTGCATCATATTGTGCTCAAATTTTTTTTGAAACAGACTCTTGTGTAAAAAAAAACAAGGTAACACTGCATATAATACATCAAATGATGAGATTCTTTCCCAAACTCTACGTATGCGGAAGCTTTAGTACATCGAGTTGTCTCTTTTTATAATGTTCAAAATTTGATACAAAATGAGGGAAAAAATGTTTATTGAGAGAGAAGAAACTAACCCAAGAACATGACGACCACCATCATGAACTGCCTGAGAAACAAGACCCATCAGACCCACACTACCCCCTCCATAAACCAAATCAATCCTTCTCTCAACCTTCAACATTGAAAACACAAACTCAAATGACACGTGTAACTATAGTAATCATGACAACAAAACCAAACCAAGCTAGAAAGAAAGAGACAATAATATTGATTAAAAAAATAAAAATAAAAATACTATTATATTGATTATATAAATATTGATTGATAGAGATTGATTGATTTAGTGGAGTAGTCAATACGAAAATAAAATTAAAATTTGAGATGTAAAAAAAAAAAAGGTAGCCCTTTGCTATAGGGAAAAAAAATCATGAAAGATTGTGGGAAATGGTAAAGGCTAATAGCACGCTCCGTATAGTGTAATGATACAAAGCTTTGCACGTTCATTTTCCTAGAAAAGTGCAGAAAGCATTTCTTGATTTTTTTTTTTATTATTATTTTTCATCATATTGAAAAATAAAAAATTGTATGATATTAAAATTAAATTTTTAGACAGATTATGCAGAAATAAAAACTGAGATCATGCAAGAAGGCTGATCAACTGACAGAGAGATTCCAGCTAGCAAATTTCTCTCTTTCATGACAAACACAACAATCTTCTCATTCCTCAACAATCTTAACCTAGATTTGGAACTTTATAAAATTTAATTAGCTGAAAAAATTAAAAAATAAAAACAAAGGAGAAGAAAGAGGTGTAACAAGGAAAGAAAAAATGTAATAGACCACATTAAAAAAAGATGAACATGAGGAATGAGAAGATGAACATGAACATGAACAAAGAAAGATAGAAAAAAAGTATCTAAAAAAGACATTTTTTGGAAGGAAAACATGATTGATGAAAGTGTTTATGTTATATAACTCACAAAAAATAACATCTTTATTATAAGAAAAATAGAAGAAAATGATATACCATTTCTTTTGCTAGTTCAACAGCAGCTTCTTGGTAAGTAGGTTTGTTCCCTGAACTGCTACCACAGTAGACACAAATCCTCTTAAACTTTGATTTGGTTTCTTCCATGATCTTCTTGTGGAAGGGTTAACTCAAGAAAAGGGATTAAAGTGATTGAAAATGAGAGAGAACTAATAGAAAGAGTACTTAGACTGTTTGTTTTATTTGCAAAGGTGTTTATGTCTCTATTTATAACCTTTGTATCTCGTAAGTTTAGACTCACAACCCTCTTTTGCCAATTATACCTTTTTTTAAACGAGAAAAATACTTTTTTTTATTTCTTTGTCTTTTCTCAATTAAAGAGATCCACATGTGTATTTCACTTTTGAACTTAAATAAGTCTCTCTTGGAGAGATCAATGGATAAATAGTTATCTTCGTTCAAAATGAGTAATGAATAGTTGTAATAATTTTTTTTTATCAAAAAGATGGTCATAGTAATTTTTTAGTATAGTAAAATTATAAATTTGTTTTTGATTGTGCACGAAAAAAAAATGTCTACATCTTTCTTCCCTACTTTTTAACCGTCCGGGTGTTAATTACCACACTTCAATCTTTCAAAAGTTCCAGATCATGACATTTAAATAACCATTTAAACATCGGATATTATTTTGACTAACAAAATAAATAATCAATAATTATTTGATAATTTTAATACATTAAAATATTACTATAACTATCCATTATGCATTCAAACAAAAATGATTATTTACCCAATTTTCATCCCTTAAAAATTGATTTTACGGCTATTTCTGAATAATGCAACAGATTTTTCTTTGTCTCACGGTCATTCAAACAAAGAGGATCCACCAATTGGTTTTTGTGCTGACGTGATTTCTTATTCAATATTCTTTTATATGTTATATTTTTTTAGGTTAGACTAACTTGTATTTTTATTTTTATGATACATGTTAAAGATTTTATAAATGATAAATATTTATTATAAAATATTAATTTTTAATCTTAAGAAAAATAAATTTACACAATTTCATTCTCCTCTTATGCGAAACATATTAGAAAATAGTTCACTCACTACTCTTGAAAGAAGCTTGAATTATATTTTTCACCTCTTTTATGTTAAAATATATAATTTTATCCCTTAATAAGTTTTTTTTATTTCTAGTAATTTATCAACAAAAAAATAATCCAACACATTCCAAAGAAAAATAGTATTGTGGGTCCACTTTAATATAATCAAAATTCAAATTCATGTATTTCTCTATTTTTTATTCATAATTTTATTAACATCTAGTTTTAAACTCTATTATAAATTATAAAATATAAAACAACACAAAATAAAATTAAAATGAGTGAAAAATTACTAAAGTCGATAAGATATGATTATTTAAAAATGAATTTTATATTCAAAGTTACAAAATTCCATGCAAAAAATTAAATTTAATCATCATTGACATTTAAATTACAAATAAATAAAAAAAATTCTTAAATGGTGTTTTAAAATTAGTAGATATCGTAAAATATTTATTTATGTTAAAATAGATTAAATTATAGTACATATTTAATTATTAAAGGAAGTGGTTGTAATTCAAGCATCTCACGGGGGAGGAGTATAAGTTTTATTTTTCAAGAAAGTGGAGTGTATATTTTAACTTAAGAGGGGAGAGAAGTGTAATTTAAGTTTCTTTTAGGGGATCAGATTGTAATTTACTCAAATTTTTATGACCAATAAGATCTCTTTCATCCACAAATCAATGTTGAAATTGTTAGGTCCGACGAAGTTTGAAATTCAACACATCTATTTTTTTTATAAAAATAAATGATATTTATTCATTCAAATTGATAGAGTACATCAATACAATACAAATTCAAAGTCACTAAAAACAACAAGAATGAATCTACGAACAAATTCACAACATCAATGTTAACATCATAAAACATCAGAGTATCTTTGCCTACAAATATGATTGTATTAACGTCTCAAAATATTTATGTATTTGGATATGTAACGTTGACGATGTCAAAGTCATTGATTGGATCTGCACTCACTCAAAGTTAATCTCTCAACCTTAATCAAATAAACACCGCATTACAAACTACCAAAATCACAACCAAAGAAAGACAAGCATTGGTCATAAGGCGTTGAAGCCGATGAATGTAACAAAAGTGAAGGTCACAAACCCATAACACCCAAAAACCTGACCATAAGCAGCAACAAGAATTTGAGGTAGTAATCAGCAAGATCTCAAACCGATCGAGTAAATATCACGAAAACCTAGCATCTGAAGCTACTTCAACCAAGCAACCGCCACCACTAACTGAGGCGCCGCCAATAAAAACATACATGTAAGTGTTTTGCGTGACCCCAAGCGGGGTTGGGGCGTGACAATGTGGATAACATCTTCGTCGTACCGCCACACGTGATGGTTACATGATGGAAACTAAGATTGGATTTTTGGGGAATGGAGGTGGCGCAATGAAGACTTAGAGAGAAGGCAAAGAATTAGTTTTAGAGAGAGAAATAGTTAGAGAGGGAAAAGAAAAACTATCGAGGAAAATTTAACGAGGGAAAACGTAAAATTCGTCTTTAATTTCGTCACTAAATTTTATTGCAAGGATATTGGTGAGAAATTTCATTTTTTTCGTCACTTCAGTGCCACTCTCATTGGTTAATTATTAAAGTCTTAAATGCAATTTACATCCCCTATTTTGATAAAATCTGAATTTTAACCCCTTATTTTTTAAATTCAAAATTCCAGTCCCCAATTTTAAATTTTTTAGGATTCTACCCCTATTTGGAAAAATTATTTAATGCTAAGTAATCAATTAAATTGATAATCATATAATATGATGTAATCCACATCAACATTACCAGATTGAAAGAAGAAAGACCCTAAAAAATACTCCCTCCGTTTTAAAATGAATGTCGTTTTAGCTAAAAAAATTGTTTCAAAATGAATGTCACTTTAAGTTTCCAATGTAATAATAACTTTTTCTTTTCAATTGTACCATTCAATTAATACTATATACACTACTTCCAAAGTATTATTTTTTCTTTAATCAAAAACAAACCAATAGTTGATTAGAATAATTTGGTAAAATAACATCTATCTTTCTTTTAATTAATGCATTTTTTAATATGTATGTAAAAACCTTAAACGATATTCATTTTAAGACGGAGTGAGTATATAATAAGGTGCCTAAAATTCTGAATTGTAAAAAGGGGGGTTAAAACTTAATTTGAGCAATTATTAAAAATATCTCAAGCAATATCACAATCTTTCATTTCACTTTCTTTCATCTTACTTTCTTTGATTATCCAAACAAAGCCTTAAAGTTTAAAAAGAAAAATAAACTTTTAACGTCAAAAGAGAAAAAACTAAACTCTTACTCTTTTATTTCTTTTTATGAATACAAATTAGACATATTTTTTTCAAAGACAAATCAGATAATTTTTTAAGGGAAAAATCCTGATATTTAAAATGCGCTTACGTCCCGCGAACATAACTCAGTTGGTAGGATAATACATTATTATATGCAGGGGTTGGGGTTCGAACTCCGGACACCCCCCCTTATTCACCTTATAAGATGAATTCTACTGGATCCAAAAAAAAAAAGAAAAAAGCGCTTACAAAACTGTTCATATAGGTTTGTCAAAACAAATAAAATTGTTCGGATAGGTGGTTGTTTTCTTTTTCTGCAGTAAGCATGGGAATTGAATGTATTAAACAAATGTAAGTGTAGACAAGAATACCTAATTCACATTGAGTCATTGACCAGGCTTGGGTCAAAATATGAGGTGTATTATAGTTTTTGCTTTCTTCCAAAGGTATTAATATTATTATTTTTTGATCAAGTAGCTTAGTAACTAGAGCTCACACAATTAAATTGTGAAGAAGTGGGATATGTGGGGTTCGAACCTCAGCCCCTGCATATCATATGTAATATCCCTACCAACTGAGTTAAGCTTACGGTATCCGAGGTTCCAAAGGTATTAATTTTTGTAACATACGCAGTCTATCCGAAGTTTAGTTTTATTAAGTTTTTATTTGTAATTGATCAATTTTAACATTTTTTGAATGTTAAATATAATCTGACTACAAATTATTTCATTCAAAAATCAAATTAGAATACAAAAAATTATTTCATTCAAAAATAATTATGATACTTCACGTGTAGAATTGTTGCTTAATGTATATTTTTCAATTGATAAAATTATTTGTTTTTAATCCTTCATTTCTTAAGCGAAGTGGTAATTCGAAGTTCAGCCGTTGAATAAGTAAAACCTAGTTAAGAATTATTCCATCCAATAATCGAATTCGGGTTCTCTCAAACGATTCGTCTTTTGGTGAAACTCATCAACCACTTGAACTCAATCACTTAGTTGTAACATTATTTTGTTTTAGGTTGGCCCAGTAGTATTGCCCAGTAGTAACATTATAACATTATTTTGTTTTAATCCTTCGTTTCCTTGTTGTCAATTTCGGTGGGTTAAGTTCATAAAGAACTATGCTATGACTTTAAATGGACCTCCTTTAAATGGACGGTGGGATTGACCCCTCGAATTAGTCGGTCCTTAAACCGTGTATCGAGTTTAGAAGAAGAAAAAACTTAATTTTGTTTTAGATGGTTAAGATCAATTGTCTTGTACTAAAAAAGATTACTTTCCTTACTATTTCTGTCGCTAAAATATCAAATTTTTGTCGCTAAAATATATTGTGTTTTACAAAAGGGTTAAAAATAACTTTGGCTCCCTCCTCGCTTGCAAGTATCCCTGACTATACTATACAAATGATTCCTCTACCATCGTCATTGTGTAAATAGGCCGAAAGAATTTGCAAAAACTTCACATGGGACAATATTAGTGAGCATAAAAATTGTCACTTAATTTCTTAGAAAACATTTTGTAAACCAAATTAGAAGGTGGGTTGGGGTTTAGGTGTATGAAGACCCTCGATGAGACTTATACTTATATGTATAAAAGTATAAGTTAGTTAGGCAAATGGTGGTTTTTTTTTTTTTTGTTGGTTGGGTTGGATTTTACATATTTTATATATTGTTCATACCAACTGAGCTAATTATGAGATATTGTGGGTTCAAAGTCATGAAAATCAAGTATTAATGTTGTTATAATAATATGCTTTCTATGAGTGCTAATTCAACATCTTCTCATATTAGTCCGTTCACCATATTGGGCATAGGCTAATCTTCCTTTCTTTGTAATCTCTTTTTTAATTTGTTTCCCTTTGTAAATTTTGTACAGACTTTGCCGTTTTTCCTCGTCACTCCTTGTGCGAGGATTAACGCTCTTTTGTGGTAATATATTTTATTTTAGCCTCTTCAAAAAAAAACATCTTCTCATATTTGAAGAGTTATTGTAAATATTTGGTTGAATTAAATCTAATATATCTTGGATAATTAAGATCGGAAACACCAGCGGGTTTTGGAAAAATACTTGGATCCTTGGGTATGATGATCTTGAAGACCAATTTTGTCATATCGTTCTTCCTAATGAAATTAACTACCAATACCTTTTATAGAAGAGAAATGATATTTGTACGACCACTTTGTAACAATTTTTTGACAATTTTCTCTCTCATACTCACATTATACTCTAATTATCTCTCTTCATTTTTCTCTCTTCATTGTTTTTGACCAATGAAAAGAGAGAGAAAATAAGTTGTCACAAGAGTTGTCTCAAATGGATGTTCAAATATCACTGCTATTTGTAAAAATAGCATGGGATATGATTGAGAGAGAATTTTAAGATATGTTGATATCATATGTATATAAAAAAAAGGGTTAAGAGGTCTTTACCCCCTGTAATATATTTTACAAGGGGGAAAACCAAAAATGACCTATATTACAGGGGGGTAAAGACCTATTAACCCTAAAAATAAAACGCAAGAAATAATATTAAAGGTGCGAAAATGTCATAGAAATATCACAAGGTGTGAAAATGTCATAAGCATACATCGCCATCACCATAGTCCAAATGTACATAAAAAAACCTAATGTTAATCAACCCTGCTGCCTACAATGCATATGCCCCATGCGCTGCCTGGCAATCTGATACATAAGGGCATGGCGACTAGTACTGCCAATCCGGATCATCTCCTACACCAACTTCTCTTTAGTCATCTCGGCACTCATTGCCACAACATTATCAGCCATCTGCACGACATCCTTGATGATCGTCAGTGTGTCAGGCAACTCTGTGGCATGCTCATCTCTATAAGCTGCTCCTGGTTCGCCGACCTAAGAGGAGATCCTTCATCAAGTGGGATAATTCGAGGGTGAGAGACTTTGACATAACAAGCCATGTAGCCAGGCTGATGCTCCCACACTCTCTGACACCTCTGTCCCCAATCAGTGTAGAACCACGGACTGGGGTCTATCAACAAAGTAGTCAGCATCTCCTTAGGCATCTCAGGAACATCTGACGGATCTCTTGGGATGTTCTGTATAAAGCCAAATTGCCTCTTAACCCGCTCAGGTAAATGACGACACACCCTCTCCTTCCCGCACATAAGCCATCCCAAGTAAGTGACAATAAGTTAAAAAGGACGCATCTCTCTGTGATCATCATATGTAGACCACCTCACATCATCCACCTATAAGCGATCCAGGAATAGGCGGTAATGGTGCACAACTGTATGCCCTCTGCTAGTAAGCCATCTCCCCGCACATGGTCTCTTCGGCTTCCAGCTCTTGTTTTTCTTTCTTGGGTACGGACCTGTCAAATGCTTCAAAGTTCATCCCTGCAACAAAAAAATAATACAAAAAATAAATATTCGAATTAAATATTAAATAAATATAACAAAATGATAAATAAATTATAAAAACTTCACAAAAATATTAAAATAAAATCCTAAATAAATGGAGTCGAACTTAGGGGGAAAAAAATCTAAAATGAAGATAAATATTAAATTATTACCATAAAAAGAGTCACACAACCAGACATCGTCTTGTTACACAGATGAACAAAATCATCAAGATAATCATATAGGTAAGTTAAGGTCATCCCTCCCCATGACCACTTCCCAATCGCATTCAAGTCCACCATACAATCAAGATATATCAAGTCGATGTGTCTGTTCGTTTTGTTAGTGAACAACACACTACCAACGAGATATAAAAGAAAACTCCTCACACACTAACTCTTCCTCCTATCCTTATCCAGCATCTCATCCCTCGTCTGTAGGTGCTCCAGCCGTCTAGCCTCTATCAGGTGGGATTCATAAAGCTGCTTCAGTGTGGTATAACTAATATGAGCACCATACTCACTCTTTGACTCAGCACGACCAGCAGCATCTGGCATGCCCAACAACCTGGTCATGTCATCTGTGTAATCCCATGTGCCCGATCCACTACCGCGTCATGGTCCAACATGCGGCCCTGAATAGGAAGGTGGGGGAGTTTAGACACATCGTCCAAAGTGATTGTCATCTCCCCCACAAGTAGATAAAAACTACTGGTCTCCTTGTGCCACCTCTCGCACATAACACGTATCATGGCATGGGTCACACTCGAATACCCGGTGTATATCAGATCATGTAAGCCAGAAGCCTCCACAGGATCCCAAAACGAACTCAAACCCTCTTCCGGCTTAGAACGCTCTCTCACCTTTCTCCCTAAATTTATACACTTATACTCCGATGAGTCAATAAATTAGTGTTTTAATATATTATTTGAGTCTATTTTATTTAGATTTGATTTCGTTTTATTTAAATATTATTTTCTTTTAGAATTATTTTACTTCAATTGCATGTTATTATATTTCAGGAACAAATATCTAAAGATTTAGTCTTGGAGCAAAAGAAAGAGGATTAGGAGCTGATTTGGGATGAAAATATTAAATATGGGACAAAAATATGTCACTCCCCAAGTCAGAGACTTGGCACGGCTCATGCCACCAGCAGCACGACCGTGCCAACCTTCAGAATCCACTTTTGCTGCTTCTGCTTCATGGACAAGCTACCTATTAGTTTACTTTTGACCTAAAAGCCCGTGGTTTCTTGTGGAACATTCTAGTGTTATACTTCTTAGGGCTTAAGTCATTGTAAACTATAAATAGAGTAGCTAGCTATCACAACAATTCATCTTTTGTTCTTGGAATTCAATAGTGACAATTGTCTTTCTTAATAAAAGTTCTTCTTTT
>Ga0315914_1005383_pt1 | contig 18628 bp, 8 predicted proteins | sample MpolenodulesMG_FD_203920 | JGI IMG/M metagenome (GOLD analysis project Ga0315914, IMG submission 203920) | Medicago polymorpha root nodule microbial communities from Los Angeles, California, United States - elongated nodules | ecosystem: Host-associated > Plants > Roots > Nodule | place: USA... | reverse complement strand
TTGTTCTTGCTCCGTTAAGTCTAGCCAAGCAAGGTTGCGAGAGGATGATCCGAAGTCTTCACAAATATCATATGAAGAGAACTTCAAATTATAATTCAGATTTTTGGTTGCAAAAGAAGATGTCGTGATCTTCAAAATTTGGGCATGGAAGGAAAAGGGTAACCTAGTAATTAAGTAATATGGGATGGAGGTGATAATTGTGTATCTTGAGAATGAATATGGTTTGGGAAACTTTGTGGTGTCGTGAAACCAAAGAGAGAAGCTATGATCATATCTTAAAAGAACTAAATTTGTATATAAGAGAATTATTAGTAAAAATGGAATGTTAAAGGTTGAAGAAAAACAAGGTTTGTCTAACCGAAAGAAAATGGATGCAAGGAATTAGAGAGGATTGCAGTGGCTCGTGTAATTGAATGAGTGAGAAGCCCCTCTGATTGTGTGAGAGTTTGACTGTTAAATATTTCATTGACTCCACAATTCTAGGAATGAAATGGCATTTAGAGAGAGGAACTATACACGTAAATTGTACAGGCTAAATCTCTAGTAACTACTATTATTATGCCACAATAAAAGAACATGGGTTGTTATCTTTTTTTTTCTTCTCCCAGCAATGCCACTAACCCAATAATTAGGAGGTAGTTGCAATGTGTAGGCTTGGCAATTAGGCCACAAAAAGAACGTGGATGACCATGTCAAAATAAAGAACCAAAAATAAAATAGTTAATATACTATAATTTATTAACTCTAAAATAGATTTTAAATAAAAATACCGCATTAAATTATTTGAATAAAAATAAATTATGTAAAGAATGATTGTCCTATTTTTTGTCACACCAAATTGATTAATAAAAGTGAACTATATGAAAGAAAATCTAATTAATAAACCAAAGTAAGGAACAAGATTTTGTGAAATTTCTCGCACATAAAATAAATTGTTAAACAACTAAGTGATAAGTCAAGAAAACCATTTAAAAATACATATATAAAATATTGGGATGTTGCAATATACTTTTTTAAAAATGTATTTTATTGAAAGTCAGCCTGAGTGAGTGTGAGTTGCATAAAAGCAAATGTCAGCAATTTTAGCATCTCATCCAATACAAGGGGGTAAACAATAAACAAATTTTGATGTTTCTATTTCCAGCTGTTACGTGGGTTACCACCATCACGTGGCCACGCCAGCACGTCAATTTGGGATAGATACGGTTTCTGATTTATAAAGAAAGAAACCTCTAAAAAAAAAAAGTGAAAATATATTATTAGATGCATTAGTAGAATTTGTTCACATTGGTCCTTATAAGTTTAAATCAGGTCATAAGGATATTGTATAATATTTATAGGGGTCGGATTCGAATCTCAGACATCCATTTCTCCACATTTAATATGTGTGAGCTTCAGTCATTAAGCTACTTGATAATTTTTTTTTTTTGAAGGAACTTGATAATTATTTTTTGTTTGCATTGACATTCTATGTGAATTTTACTCAAAAAACTATACTCATAGATAAAAACAATTTTTTATACTCAATTTTTATCTTTTAAATTGAGACACAACCAGGTTAAGAGACTTATATGCTCAATCACAACTTATAGAGACTTCTAGTGCTCAATCACAACTGATTGAGACTTTGATGATCAAGGTTTCACCGAGAGACTTATGATGTTCAAGCTTCACAAGCAAGGTACTTATGTTTGTTTACATCAAATACAAACAAACTTGTTCTTACACTGGATTTAACAATAGTTGGTGTATACCGAACAATATGAACAAACTATTTTAAATTTTTAGGATTTCTAAGATTACACAAGTTGAAACGAAAATTCCTAAGTGTTTATGCGCTATTTGATCTGTCAGATAGGCAGGGATTCAGGTCCTTATATAGGCAGGGATTTGAGAGACGTTGGAGAAGAGTGCCAGCGCATAAAGAGTCATTGAGAAGTTTCGGATCAAGGACGTTGAGCCATTGCCGGATATGAATAATTATGTTGGATAGTCATTCGAAAAGCAGAGTCTCATTGATCATCTTCATGGTATTCAGGTCCTTATAGCAGAGTCCCATTGATCATCTTCATGGTATTCAGGTCCTTATATAGGCAGGGATTTGAGAGACGTTGGAGAAGAATGTCAGCGCCTAAAGAGTCATTGAGAAGTTTCGGATCAAGGACGTTGAGCCATTGCCGGATATGAATAATTATGTTGGATAGTCATTTGAAAAGCTTTTGCTGAAGTAGGAAGTATACGTTCATTCTTATTGTCTTTGAAGTCATTTGCTGTTTCTACACGTGGTCAGAAGAAGAGAAAAATATGCTCAGATTCTTTGATGTGGACATCTATAAAAGACGACAAAACTGACGCAGACTCTGGGTCCCTCAGGTGCTTCTGAAGTTTAGAGGTCTTCCAAGTCTGATGGGATCTTTTGTGTCCGACTAGGTCTTATGAGTTTGATGATCTTCTCCGGCTTCTAAGAGGCGTTCTTTTCTTATGATCTAATGTGTTAACTTCTGGTTGATCTTTCTTCAGATCTTCTACCTAAGTCTTTGAGTTTCTCTTGTGCTTTTGATGCTTTAATACATGTTCAGTATTTGATGGATATATTCTATGATCATGTACACTTGAACAAATATTAGTATGTGATTATTTTTTAATACTTTGTTATCATTAAAATCATAGAGGAATTGTACAAGACCCTTCTTATTCCAACACTCTTGGGTTGAGAAACATTTGTAAACACCTTGGGTGAGTGAAAACCATTGAGTGTCTTGTTCATTGGAGAGATTGGAAAAAAAAGTAGAAATTAAGGTGTGTTCTTTGTGAGCTTGCTGAAACTAATTTATGGTGACCCTTTTGCATCTCTTTAGAAAGAACTCATTAGTAGTGGATTGGAGAGATAAATCTCTCCCTCAGAGTAGGTCAATTTGGACCGTACTGGATAAACATTTCTTGGTTTCTTGATGTATTTGTTTCTCTTCTCTATTTCTCTTTTGCTTGTGGTTTTGCGTTTTTCACTTGATTTCTATATTATATCTATGTTTGTTATTGTTGTTGTTGTTTGTGGTTACTTTGATATTAATTATTACTTTTCATTTGCTCCACACATTTAAGTTTATTGGTGTGATTTTGAGTCCGAATTCACAACACTACGTATGATTCGACTTATTAAGTAAAATAAAGATATTTGAAGATAATGTTATTTAAAAATATACTTTCTTATACTCTTCTCATATGCTCTTTCCGATATCTTTTATAAGAGGTAAATGGGTCAACCAAATTGATGTATTTGGTTCATTTTATATATATAAAAAAAAATCAACTTTAATTACCTCATTTGTTTTTTATAAAAATAACCGGATTAAGTATAAATTGTAGACCATCAAACATAAGATGCATGCAAGAGTAACGATGGATTTTGTGATCTAAGAAAATTGACTATTGAGCCAGATTGAATTATATGACCTTGAATCAATTTTATTTTTTTTATATTCTCAACTAATATTTATGAACAAATATGTTTAAATATAGAAAATTTAATTTTATTAATTATTGCCAAAAGTTGTTAGCGCAATCATAGCAGAAACATATTTTGGAACTAAAAAATGAATTCTAATGCCAGCACAATTTTGACTTTTGTTTAATAAAATCCTTGTAGGTTAAGTGGTGCGACACGATAACTATATAAAGCTTGCCAATTGCCAAATGGAGTACAGCCCCACACTTCACTTATCTTACCTAGCTTTGACATTTTTCAATTAATTTAATTATATTTCAAATATTTTCATTTTTCTCCCCACAGAAAAATCATATTCATTTTTCTACCACAGATTTTCCAATTTCTTGATTACACTTATGATCCTGTAATTTTATCACACTAACAAAAATAGTCTCTTCATTTTAAAATGAAAAATATTAACTTATGTTTTTATGACACAAGTTAAATTACAAACCTAATCTCATATTTTATCCACAAATCTTTCTTTTAATTCATTTTTTCAACTTCTTACACCGCGTTGTTAGAATACAAATTACTAAGGCTCTGTTTGGCAAGACCAAAAAGCTAGCTTATAACGGATAGTTTATAAGCTCGTTTGACAAAAAAACCATGTTTGGTTATAGTCTTTTTACAACAAACTTATAGTTTATTTTAGGAGCTTATAACTTATTTTTCAGATGTTATTTCAAGTAGCGTTTGACCTTATAGCTTATCATCTTTTATCTCATTTTCACCCTTATCACTTTAACAAAAATCCATTTTTAGTACATAATGATATTTTTATATTTTTTCCCTTTTTTTTTGTTTCCATGTTGATTAAGAATTATAAATGAATAAGTTTATCACCAAAACAGAAATGAATAAGTTTAAATAAGGACTTAAACTTAGAGAGATTAATTTTATACATCATTGGTGTAAAAACAAAACACTAACAATTATATGGGTGATTTTAAAAATAATCATGATTAAAATCAAATAATTTTAATGACCACAATTACAATTGATTAGTAGCAGTAAAAAATAATACCATAATAACGTATATAAATTAAATTTAAATAGAAAAATAGGATTATGTATTGTTAAAAACAGTTTGGCTAAATAAAAAAGAGAAATGATAAAAAAAAAAAAAAAAACAATCTCTTTCTATCACTGTATTTAACATTCACTCTTTTATTGAATGAAACATACACATGCTTCACCATTTTATTTGTGATTTATTTTCAAGTGTAGGACATGAGAAACATAGTTTGAACTAATGGGTTTCATTATGTAAAAAAAAACTAATGGGTTTAAACCAATACTTTTGAAGTGAGATAAATGTAAGAGTTTTGTTTGTACTCTACAATATTAAGGGTTACAATTGTACTCTACAATTGTAAGGTGGGTAAGGTTCTGTTTTTGTATCTGGGTCTCTCAATAGGAGCTGATCCTAGAAGGTTATCTTTTTGGGAACCCGTTGTGAATACCATTAAGCTTAGACTGTCGGGGTGCAAAGTCGTTTTCTATCATTCGGAGGTCGTTTGGTTCTTCTTAAATATGTCCTGACTTCTTTGCCTGTTTATGCCCTTTCCTTCTTCAAAGCTCCGTCAGGTATAATCTCTTCCATTAACTCTATTTTTTTTTTTTTTTGAGAGGGAGTGAGGATAACAGGAAAATTTCCTGGAACGCTTGGAGCTTTATTTCTTTACCTAAGGAGTATGAAGGATTGGGGGTGAGACGGTTAAAGGAGTTTAATATTGCTTTATTAGGTAAATGGTGTTGGCGGATGCTGGTGGATAGAGGGGGATGTGGTTCAGGGTGTTGGCGGCGAGATACGGTGAGGAGGCAGGGAGGTTGAAGGTAGGGGGCCGGAGTGGTTCTTGTTGGTGGAGGGAGATAGCGAAGATTAGAGATGGGGTAGGTGAGGCCGAGGGGGCTGGTTTGCAGAAAGAGTGTCGAAGAAGGTGGGGAATGGATCTCAAACTTTCTTTTGGTATGACACGTGGGTTGGTGATGTCCCCTTATGTACACGTTTTCCTCGGTTATTTGATTTATCCACCAATAAATTGAGTACAGTAGAGGAAATGTTTAATCTTGGTTGGGAGGTAGGTGGTGAGGTCTGGAGGTGGAGGAGGAGACTGTGGGCGTGAGAGGAGGACATGGTAGAGGAGTGTAGGCTCTTATTTGATGGTTTTGTTTTGCATTTTGACAGTTCTGACAGGTGGCAGTGGGAGCCAGACATCCATGACGGCTACACTGTGAGCGGAGTGTATCAGCTCTTGACTAATCAGGATAATGGTTCTTCTGATGTTTTGGGAGATCTTGTTTGGCATAAGCAGGTTCCTTTGAAAGTGTCGATTTTGGCCTGGAGACTGCTGCAAGACAGGCTTCCTACTGAGACAAACCTTGTCAGGCGCGGCATCCTTCATCAAGACGCGGCAAAGTGTGTGGCGGGTTGTGATCACGACGAAACTGCATCCCATTTGTTTCTCCATTGTGTAGAATTTTGTTCATTATGGCAGTATATCACGCAATGGTTAGGTGTTGCAGGGGCTGTTCCTAGCAACCTTAATGATCAGTTAATTCAGTTTATTCACTGCACAAGTCATTCGAAGAAGTGGAAATCTTTTCTTCAGCTAATTTGGTTATTGTGTGTTTGGTTGGTTTGGAATGAGCGAAATCAGAGGCTCTTTAATAATACCCAAACCCCAATTATACAGCTTTTAGAAAAAGTTAAATTTCATTCTTATTGGTGGCTCAAAGCTAATAATGCCACGTTTGTGTACGGCTCTCAGAGTCGGTGGTCGGACCCTATGTTATGTCTGGGCATCGATTGACTGTAGTGTTTGTAATTATTATTGTGACTCTTGGTTTTGTGGAGTGGCTTCTTTAGTACACCTTCTACTTAAGGGGTAACACCCATGTTGTTAGTATATTCAATTTTTTCTTCTTAAAAAAAAAATTAAGAAAATTAAAAATTATTTGTACCATATTCCTTCAAAAAAAAAATTATTTGTACCATATGTATTTAATATTTTTTTGGTTACACCATATGTATTTAATATAAAGTGTATAAGAATCAAAATAACTAACTTTCTTAAAAAAAAAAAATCAAAATAACTTGTCAAAATAATCTAAAATAAAAATCTAAACTAAACTTTATATTTATGAATAGTTATATTTGTACATCCAATTGATGACAACTTTGGTGACAACCTTGCTTTTCTATCTTTTTATTGGTAAAAAACAATGGAGAGAAAAAAAGGAAGAGAGATGATAAGAATGTCATGTGAGTATGAGAGAGAAAGTTGTCCAAAAATTGTCATAAAACGGGTTGTACAAATATCATTTCTCTATATTTTTTGACTTTTTATAGAAAAAATACTGTAGTTTACACCTTATAGAAAAATAAATAAATAAAATCAAAAGTGGATTAGGACAAAAATGTCATTACGAGGTGGTCTATTCTTCTTGTTTTATTTTTCCTTAAAAAACAATTATTCATTAAATTTTGTTCTTGTTCTTTTTCCGCGTTTCCTCTGTATACAACATTTCTGTACCAATCGAAAATCAGAGAGCAAAGATCTCTTCTTTTCTCTGTGCTCTCAATACCCACTAGGGTTTTTCATCTCTTCACCTTTCTGATACTCAAATTCTGAATCAATCTTCTTCATTTTTCTCCCGTGAGTTTTTCTTCTTCATTTCTTTTTTCACGTGAATCCAGATTTTATTTATCTTTTTATTCAAAATCTTTTTTTTTTAATACTTGGATTTTATTTTATTTATTTTCGTTGAAAAATGAAGTACCTTAGCTTAGTTAGTTGGATACACGTTACATAATTATTAGATAATTGTAAAGTTGTGATTTTTGCTTCACCAGCTATAGTAATCAACATTTTCTCATATGTGCAAATTTTGATTCATAATGAAGAAACTATGATTAATTTGATTCTATGGAAGTAAGGTTTTGCCATGTTTCACTATAGTGTGCATTATTGATGATCTGTTTTGTACTTCTAGACTTGATGGATCTTGTTTTGAAAATGAATTAACATGCCAATTCACTCAACATGTGTAGATCTATTAAAAGTCTTTTGGATTTTTATTCAAAATTTAACATAAATATATTGATTTTGTTGGATGATTAGGATTTCTGCAGAAATGTTGACTTATAGACTAGGATGAGTAAGACTGAATTATCAAGGATGAAGCAACCACTTGTTCCGTTGGCAACCTTGATCGGCCGTGAGCTACGAAATGGGAAAACGGAGAAGCCTTTTGTGAAGTATGGACAGGCTGGTTTGGCAAAAAAAGGAGAAGATTACTTTCTAATCAAGACAGATTGCCATAGAGTTCCTGGCGATTCTTCAACGTCATTTTCTGTCTTTGCGGTAGGTATCATACACGTTCTTTGTTTACATGTGTATTTAATTAACTTGATTGTCATTCTTTTGTTTTTAGTGAAATATTTGGAGAGATATTTGATTGGTATGAAATGAGAATATTGCTTAAGATAAGATCTTATGAATTGGTAATCTGTTCTGCTTCGAGACACCAAAGGGAATGTATCTTCCTTAGGTTTAGTAAATAAATGAGAGTTGAAGTGTGTGATTTCTATCTTATCTTACATTTTCTCAGTGATCAAGTGGAGCGTCAATTTATTCCCACAATGGTTATGATATCAATAAGGAATTCTTGATTGGCAGATCCTTGACGGGCATAATGGTATATCTGCTGCTATTTTTGCGAAGGAAAACATAATAAACAATGTCATGAGTGCCATACCGCAAGGTGTAAGCAGGGAGGAATGGCTTCAAGCTCTGCCTCGGGCTCTAGTTGTCGCTTTTGTGAAAACTGACATGGAATTTCAGAAAAAAGGTACACGTAGAGTTTTCTTTGTATCCTTATTAGAGCTGTACTTGTTCATGTCCACTCATTCTAAATTTAATTTCACCTGCAGGGGAAACTTCTGGAACGACAGCTACGTTTGTGATTATTGATGGATGGACTGTTACAGTTGCATCTGTTGGGGATTCCCGATGCATATTAGATACCCAAGGAGGCGTTGTTTCTCTCTTGACAGTTGATCATAGATTGGAAGAAAATATAGAAGAAAGGGAGCGGGTTACAGCCAGTGGTGGTGAAGTAGGAAGACTCAACGTATTCGGAGGCAATGAGGTATGATGTGTAATCTTCTTCATATTCCTTTCAAATAATGTCTTCCTTATCTAACTTGTTTGGTTCCTTAATATGTTTAGGTGGGGCCTCTTCGCTGTTGGCCTGGTGGATTGTGCCTTTCTAGATCGATTGGTGACACCGATGTGGGAGAGTATATCGTTCCAATACCACATGTTAAGCAAGTGAAGGTGAGTTGGTTTCATTTCCATGGTTTTGGTCTAGCGACCCTTTTATGTGAAGGTGTTTACTTCTAAAGTTCAATGCTCACTGACTCCCCTGATTTGTTTCCTAGCTTTCAAATGCTGGGGGAAGACTAATTATAGCTTCTGATGGAATTTGGGATACTTTGTCTTCTGATACGGCTGCCAAGTCATGTCGTGGTGTACCTGCCGAACTTGCTGCCAAGCTGGTGGTTAAGGTGATGGTTATTTGTGGCAGTGTTCTTATTTTTTGAGGAATTGAAGTCTCATTATGTTAGTTACTCAATGCTTTGTCTATTGTTTTAACCTGATCAGGAAGCTCTAAGGTCAAGAGGGCTGAAGGATGATACAACCTGCCTTGTTGTAGATATTATTCCTTCAGACTATCCTGTGTTGCCGATACCAACAACTCCAAGAAAGAAACATAATGTGCTTAGTTCACTTCTCTTTGGAAAGAAATCTCAAAACTCGACAAACAAAGGAACTAATAAGCTTTCTGCAGTTGGTGTTGTGGAGGAGTTATTTGAAGAGGGTTCTGCAATGCTTACAGAGAGGTCACTCTTAGTCTACAACCGTGAAATTTATATTTGCATTCAGTCTTTTATAGTTTATCAGTTGTTTTGCTTCATCACCAACAAACAAGTGATTGGAACTAAAATCATTAGGGTCGGTTTACTTCAGGCGTTTCTTGTTTTCATTTTCACTGATAAAATAAATATTAGAGAAGATATTGCGGAAGTTTTTGAAAATGAATATTTCTGAAAAATGTCGAAACATTGTTTTTACTGTTTTCGAAAATGCACTCTCTAGTTATATACCTTCATATTCTCTCTATCACAGCCAAAAAGAAAGATTCACAATCAAATGTCATTCCAGCTCCTGACATACAAAGTAAAAATTGAAGATGTTTTTAGAAAGTAAACGGGTCCTTATTTTCCCATTTTGGGTGTATTTATGTGTTTGATATGATTTTTTGTTTTCTTAAAATGCAGGCTAGGTAAGGATGTTTCTTCCGATACAAATTCTGGTATTCACCGCTGTGCAGTTTGCCTAGCAGATCAACCATCTGGAGATGGTTTACCAGTGAATACCGATCATATTATCACTCCGGTATCTAAGCCATGGGAAGGTCCATTCCTCTGCACAAACTGTCAGAAGAAGAAAGACGCCATGGAAGGAAAAAGGTCTTGAAGACCGAGCAACAACAGTATAGTTATCTAGTATTCAATTTTAGTAGCATAGTAAATATTTGTATAATTTTTCCTTGGCAGTGTGAGCAATGCTTGGCTCTACATTTGGGTGGTGAGTGTCATAAGTGTGTGTGACAAACGAGGTTGAGAATTGAGTTAGCTAGGTTAGGTCCATTGAAGGTTGTTGCAAATTATTTTTTGGCTTGTGCTCAGCTGTTGGACTCACTGACAGAACAGATATTTTGTTTAGTAGATAAAATTATATTTGTTTGATTGCTAACGGCTTGTAACTGATAATTTCATGTTTAACATTACACATTTTTTTTTGTTTAAAGTTATATTTGTTTGATTGCTAACAGCTTGTAACTGATAATTTCATTTGTTTAACATTATACATCTCAGTTGCTTCTATATCTTCTATATGTCGTGTATCCGTGTCAGACAATAGGATCTCAATCCATCAGAAATGAGAAATGCTAACTTGTGTCTTAAGAGCACAACTTAAGAAGTTAAAACTAAAAGTATTTTATTAGAAATTGTGTATTCAATGTTTTAAAAGTTTAAACATTTATCTTTTCAATACAAAATTTATTATTAATTCTATTTTTAGCTACTTAACCTGCGCCCTTAGGACAAAAGTTAGCATAACCCTTGTAACATTTTTTATAAATATAAACAAAGTTCTATTCAAAGTATTGTGTGAATCAAGTTCTAGTAAATTGAACTGAACATGAGCTGCATATGGCTAATAAGTGAACATTGTTTTGCAAGCATAAAAGCAAATAAGGGGGTCAAAAGAGGAGGAGTCATCCATATTTTTACTTGTAAAGCCCAATATAGTTGTACTAGCCAGGTCCAGGTCCATGAGTAATTGCTTAAACCCACACCATGATTGAATGAAAAAAAACGACACTGTGCTTTCCGTTTTGAAGTTAGTTCCTCGTTGCTGGAAATGAATTCTGTTGCGCTAAGACTTTCCAAGCATCTTCGACTCTCTTCTCACGGTACCTCTCTCTTTCTTTCTTTCTCTGTTTTCTATTTCTGCACAAACTATAAATTAACCATTTTTCTACTCTAGGTTTCATAGGTGCATTTTGTCAAACACTTGTTAGGCATTATTTATTATATTTTACTTTCGTTCTTATTTGTAATGAGAAAATGTTTGCTACTCGAGTTATTTTTTTATGTTTGTGTTTGTTTCTGAATTCATCAGCTTCTGTGCCGAGAAGCGCGGTGTTATGCTACTCAACATTTACGTCTGAAACTGATGTTAATCAGCCTTCACGTGATAACAATGGGCTAAACAAGGAAGAATTAGATGATGAGTTCGATGATTTCCTTGGTGGGAGGCCGGAGTTACAGCTGCAAGGTGTTGATCCCAGTAGAGGTTGGGGATTTCGCGGTGTGCACAAGGTACTGGGTGTTGTTCATTGACATCTCTATGATGGAATGGAAACGTAATCGGTGAACTTAGAAGCAGTTTAGATTAACTTCTCAAAAAGCACTTCAAAAACATTAAAGAAAAACTTGAACTAACTATGAGTTTCTAAAAGAATAGCTTATGTTTAGATAATCAGCATAATTAAGCGCTTATATCATAAGTGCTCATCATATACGTGATTGTGTATAAGTTATTTCTATCTCAAAAGGTAAAATGACGTCAATATGTTTTCATAAATTATCCTAGAGAGTTTATGGAACTCAGCTGAAAACAGCTTACGAACATGTCATGAGTTGTTTCCATAAGCTCTCTCAAACAATCTCACAAGTGCTTAAGCCAGTAGATAAGCTCAAAAAAGTTAATCCAATCAGACCCCTTGAAATTAGCTTCTATTTCTTAGATTTTTGAAGAAACCCTCTTATTTAACTTCTAACTTTATAAAAAACCAATAGGTTTATCACAACATTTTTTTAAGTACATAACTATATACTTATTTATATTGAAGAGCTTCCATAGACTCGAAGCTAATCCAAATTCTAAACTGGACCTTATTTTTTCTTGAGATATTTTGTATTTTGACGTGCTTGATTCATTGTATCATGTTTTATCTGTTATGATTGTATAGAGGGTTTTTTCAGTGCAAGGTTTTAATAGAGTTGATGTTATATTACCAGAACCAGTACTTTTACGAGTTTGAATAAGTAGAATCAATTCTGGACTATGGTCGTTGTAAAGATAATAAAAAAGACATTCTCACTAAATAGAGCTTGAGACCTTAGGATAGAAGATAGTTTATTGAACAATTTTGTATGTCTTCTGTTCTCTTTTGCTTCAAATAGCATGTTATATTTGCTTGTTGCACCCGAAAAATAATTTGACCGACATGGTAGTGATTCAAAACAGGCAATTATTTGTGGTAAAGTTGGCCAAGCTCCTGTACAGAAGATATTAAGGAATGGGAAGAATGTGACCATCTTTACAGTTGGGACAGGGGGGATGTATGACCAGAGAATCATAGGATCGAAGGATTTGCCTAAACCTGCTCAGTGGCATCGCATTGCCGTGCATAATGAAGTACTAGGAGCTTATGCAGTCCAACAACTTTTTAAAAAGTAAGTGTTTATACAAGGGGATATTCGACTTTGTTGTGAATAAAAAATTATTCAAGACTGACGCTTGAAACTTTAATGCAGTTCTTCAGTGTATGTTGAGGGTGAAATTGAGACTAGAGTTTATAATGATAGTATTAATGGGGAAGTCAAAAGCATTCCAGAGATATGCGTTCGTCGTGATGGTACGGTGGTTTATATGTTTATGTTTCCTTGTTTTTTATTAAGCTTTCTGTGAAAGGCCAACAAACATTAGGCTCTATTGTGTGGATATTGAACGTTTTATAGTAGTTGTTTCATTCATATCCGTAATGCCTTTTATTAGGTTAGAAGCATCAAGCGTCTGGGTTTTAGGAGAGTAGGAACATTGTAGTGGAGAAACATAGGGTGTAGTAGCTTGTTTCTGCATTCAGAGGGTATATAATATGTTTAAAAAAAAAAAAAAAAACAGAAGGTGTGCTTTTACACGAAAAAGTGACTACTACTCAAAACTTGACCTGACCATGATTTGGATCAACTTTCCCATCATCAATGTTAATATGATTATCATAAATTAAAAGTGTGAACCGAACTGGCAGTTTGAGTATAAATCAGCAGCAATGGGGATTGGGAAACTTATCAAACTGGTACCCAAAATCTGATTTGAGCCTTTTTAAAATTTTTTATTTTAATCAGAAACCTTTTTTGGAGACATATAAAGGTATGCATTTAAGGTCCACCTGTCCACATAAAGATGGTTTACTTAGCCTTTTATTATTGAATTTTATGCTGCAGTCTGCAGGACATAAAATATGATTCTTTAATTTATGATTGATTTACTATGATTTTGTTAGTTTATTATTTCATTTAGTATAATATTTATTTTAACATTATATTTTAATTATTATTTGTTTGACCATAGTTCAAATTATAGTTGAAAAATTGAACTATGAATTAGTGTATAATCTGTCTAGTTTTATATACATTGCTTATTTTTATCTCTGGGTTTGTTGTGCTGTTTGAGGCATTTGAGCTGATTTCTTCATTGTTAGTGGTAGAGTTAGAGTATATTTCAGCAATCATCACTGTTATGTGCAGTTAATTTCACTCGTTTTATTTAATTTGTGGACAAATGCGCTGTGGCATTTGTATTGTAATGGAATTTCAGTTTTGAGAGCCCAAACATGTATTCTTTGCACAGAAAGGCTGATTTTATCTTGGTGAGATACTGACTTAAGATGACGTTACAATTTTCATGAGTTTTGGAATTAATTAAGGACTCTGAACCCACTTAAATAGATAACATTTCAGTTTATCTTATATTTATGGTTTTTGTTTCTCGACTCATTACAAACTGATAGTTTGTTGTTGCCCATGTTGGGATCATACTAAGTAATTGTTCTCCATGTTATCTCTTCAGGGAAACTCCGCCTCATCAGGAGTGGAGAGAGCGTTGATAAAACTTCATTGGATGAATTTAGTAAGTTCTTTTAACTATTGTTGGTAGTCCTTTCCAGTCACTTTACTATGTGAGTTGTGACCGGATTTTTGGAGTTCTGTTGGGCACATCGTTACTATTAACATATTGACTAGAACTTCGACTGACTAATAAATTTATGATGGCAGGAGAGGGATTGTTTTAGAAGTAATCTGCCCATTTAATGGAAGCATACAAATCTGTAATAATTGGAGAAATAGAAGCACCTACATCTGTAAGAAAAACATATTTGTCATGAGTAGCAGCATTTGTAATGAACACAGTAATGATTACTTTGTTTAATTGTTTTTTCATTTATATTCTTTAGCTTTCTGAATGTTGGTCTTCTGTGTTCATTTTCTTGTATGGGAGAGGTGTACATGAACACATTTTTGGTGTCTATTACAATATCTGTTACTCCTCAAATATGATCATACTAATCAATTGACAGTTGAAGTATATAGTTCTAAATCATATATTTTCTTAAGTTTAATCATAGATCTTCTTTTACAAAATTCACTTGTAAAACTGAAAACCCGCCTCTAACTTTTCTGTAAATGTATAATGTATGATTGACAGTGGGAAGAATAAGAAACGAGGATCAAGATCAATTTTTTACTTTTTGTTTTCTGTTGTTATCGTCCTTATAGATGTAATGATTACAATTGAAGAAATAGTGTGAAATGAAGTATACGGAAGGGGAGCAGATTCTCTCCCGTTGAAAACTCTCAAGTTTTCTAGTATCCCCTCCCCCATTATATTCTAATATATCAAATGTTTATATTTTATTTCTCAATTTCAGAGGTATAGGGTAGAATGAGATTTATTCAGCTTGTCATTTACTAATGCCTCACTGAAAATTAATAAATCTTGTTTAGGCCATAAAATCAATTTTGGTAATTTAATAAGAACAAAAAAAAAATATCTAACCCTTCGTTAAATTTCAACAAAATTGCCATATATTTTATAAAATTGATTCAATTTCTATGCATTTTTGCAGGTGAACATTTTTTACACATGCTATAAATAACATATCTCAATTTTAATATTTTATTGTGTTAGTTTTCAAAATATCTTCATAATTATCTATGTGGTAAGATGTAATTAGAAATGTGCAAAAAAATTATCAGTTAGTTTATTATACAAATTAAACATAAAAGTTTCCTCAACTTTTTATTCTCAAGTGCCATATGTACTACTTTTCTCCATCCTTTCACTTAAGATGGGTCATTTTATTCAAGGGAGAGGAGTTTTCATTTTTCGTGGAGTTTTCACAAAGACGAGTTGATATCCTCCATTAGCACGCCATAACATTACTCAATATTGATAAACAATTAAACACCAGATAAGAACACAAAATACTAAGTTGATTGGTGTTTAATTACTTAGCAACATTGAGTAATGGTAATTGAGTAATGGTAGGGCGTGCTAGTTTGACTTTTTACTAAGTTGACTGGTGTTTAATTAATTAGCAACGTTGAATAATGGTAGGGTGTGTTAGTTTTAACTTTTAATACTTTTTGCTTACACAACATTTTACCCTAAATAATGAGTCATTTCAAGATAATGAAAGAAACGATGTATATTCCCCCTAAAAATAATAATTTATTTGCATGAATTGAAAACGTTTTTGATTTTTTTTGACTGAAATGAAGACATATTTATACCATATATATTTTATTGACAAATAATTTTCCCTACATAAGTTAATCACCTACTATATGGTGAAACCTTTTCACGACGCAAGTTGAAGTTTTTTCATACATCCAACACCTATGTTTGCCGCTCCACGTCCACGTCCCCACTTGTCCAGTAAGTTGGAAGTTGAATTATGTACCCCACTCACCCCCATATTCTTCTCCACTCGATCACAATAACTGCTACCTCGTACGTCTTCTCTTCTATGGTAAAGACAAGATTAAAGTTTAGTGGTAGTAGACCATAATTGATTTCAACACCGTACCATAGTTACCATGAAAGTTCATCCAAAGTTGAGGATTAATGTGCCAAGGTTACCGGTGGCCACAATGATGCAAAGAAAGTTTAACTTCCAAGTCAAAGACAAAAACACTGTTAGTGACAGAGACGAGGGAAGCATAAGGGCTAAGCCAAAGACATCACTTGGCTCAGTCTTCTCTGGTGTCCTTGGAAACAAAAGATATTCACTTCCATCCAAAGTGAAGAAAAATGGAAAAGAGAAGCATAATATGGCTGCATTTTCAAATGAGTTTGAACCAAAACCAGTTGTAGGTGCATTATCTCAGCTTCTTTTACTTGAGCAAGCATTGGAGCAAGATGAAGGAAGGCATAGCAGAATGGATAAGCAACGTCTGAAAATTTTATTGGGTTTTCTAGAGAAGAAGAAAGGGTTGAATAATTTCATTACAGCCAAATGGAGGGCAAGTAAAAAGGATTTTCACGTTGTTGTCACCAGGTTTGGAAAAGTTAGGAGGAAGATTAATTCATGGCGTTTGGTTAGGATTCCATCCAAATTAGTGGTCATTCACCTCAAGTTGAAGATGATAAAGTCTTTCATGAAAAAGAAAGTGACAAAGCAATTTGAACATGAAGATGATGACAGAGAACTGTGCAAAAAAAGGATTCTCATGGGACAAAGATGCAAGCCCTTGCGTTCTCCAAGTCCATACTACCTGGGATATGAAACAGACAGGCTTCTGTTACCAGAAATGACTTCTTGACCAATGCATGGTGCCATTTTTTTGAAATAAGAAAATCGTTTAGTTATATTTCTCATCTTTGGCATAGGTTCCCTTCTGTACTTCGTAATTAGGTATTGCTTAATCATCATAATTTTTTCTATTTTTTATTCTTCTTTTTGGTTATTTTCTATTTTGTATTCTGAAGAAAAGATTCGCTTTAAATTATCATTCATATTGCAAGAGCAATGCCGCAATGTTTTTCTTTTCCTTTTATCAGAGTACTAATAGACTCAAGCCATTACATTAATTGAACACACTAGTGGTCAGTACAGGATTTGTATGTGATATAGATAAATGCAATCAAAACAAAGCTATGGAGTATGAACAACCAAGCTCAAACCGCTGTAGCAACACAAGCACATACTTGTATGACAAACTATTCTTGTTGAGTTGACAATTGCCGCTCAGGGCAGTACAAGAACTGAAAGCGTGTCAAGCGTTACAAACCTTGAGGTAACATGCTATTGACCTGTCTTTTGGAACCCAGTCCAAATTCAAGCCATACAGTTCAGATCACATCTTAAGTGGTTTCAAACCCAGTGATGCTCGTATCCTGTTTGCTTCTGCGATCTCTGGATCTGGATGGTCGGTTCCGTCTTCCTTCTTTTCCTTCTTTTCTTTCTTCTCCCTCTTCTTCTTCGGCTCACCATCCTCAGCTCCATCTCTTCTAGGACTTACGCTACTTCGAGCATGTCTCTTTCTGTAGTCCCCACCATCATGTTCCTTGCGATCCCTGCTTCTACTTCGACTCCTTGAGTAGGTCCTCCTCCTTCCACGGTCACGATCTCTGTCTCTCCTCTCGCGCTCCCTACCTTCTCTCTCACGACCATAATCCTTTTCTTCCCTCAGACGATATCGGTCTCTGTCCCTCTCCCTATCTCTGTCCCTTTCCTTTTCCCTATCTCTGTCCCGATCTCTATCTCGGCCACGTCCACGCTCTCTCTCATAATCTCTATCATATTCTCTGTCATAGTCACGATCCCTATGAAAAGGACACCAAAAAAGCAAAAGTTCAGTAAGCTTCACAAGCCAACATGTCCATTTACACTTGCAAGAAAAACATGGATGTCATCCAAAATCACAAGAGAAATTATGACTGACGAAAAACAGAACAAGACGTACACCATTGATCTATTTTGTATTTTAAAGTACATGACAGCATCAAAATGATAAAAGGCCATCTATAAATCAAAATATCAAATGCTTTAACCATCAGCACCAACTTTACTACCATTTAGATGCATGTGCATGCAATGCAGTTCTTAGAGGGACATGTAATAATTGGTGACCACAATGCCTCCCTAACAAGAAACTAAAAACTAACTCATTTTCAGATATCTCAGTTACATATTTGATGGAATCTTGTACTAACGTGCTGATATAGAGGGAAAATACTACAGTTATAAAGTTTTTATAAATGTTCAAGGACTGCAGGGCAACGAAAGATTTAGCCTATTTTCTTCACACTCGTGTGAAAGTTCAAATTTTCAAGAAAGGGAATCTTATGATAAGTTAGGAATCTCTTATGATAATCATCCGCGTCTGAAACATATTTTAATGCCCAAAAGTTGGATAGGATGACCTTCACGTGAAGATTATATTGCCCTCAATTTTTATGAAATACAGGATGCTCACTAAATGATAAAAATGAGAAAGTAATCCACACTACGACAACCCCAGATATTCAAGAAAAGCTTCAGAAGGACTGTTGTCTCTTGCAATATACTTTTGTTTCTGACTAACAAATTTTCTTTCGTTATAGAAAAGCTTTACATGAAATTAAACTCTCTAATGGATGTTCAATAGTCATAACTCAACCAAGTGGAGAATCATTCATTTTAACCTCGGATTAAAAAAATAGGCAATGA
>Ga0315914_1005378_pt1 | contig 18645 bp, 13 predicted proteins | sample MpolenodulesMG_FD_203920 | JGI IMG/M metagenome (GOLD analysis project Ga0315914, IMG submission 203920) | Medicago polymorpha root nodule microbial communities from Los Angeles, California, United States - elongated nodules | ecosystem: Host-associated > Plants > Roots > Nodule | place: USA... | reverse complement strand
GTTAAAGGTGACAACCGTTCTCTAATGAGGACTTATAACTACGCTTATAACGCTGTCGTTGCCTTTAATGACAAAAAACGTTCTGAAAGGATAAGAGAACGCCTCGGTTTGCCACGGACGGAAAAACGTTTTCGTAGCTTACTGCAACGGATTTTTAGCTTTCTGCCACAGTTTTTTGGCGTTTTTGTAGGACCAAAATGTTGTAGTGATAGACTTGCACTATTAACCAAAGGTAAATTATATTAGCCAAACAAAGTTTGTCTCTAATATTTTATCTAATGGTTAGAAATGCTTAAATTAGAGATTAAATTAATTTTTTCTGCTATTAATTTATATTAGAAATAAAACTTTTTTTTCACCGTTTTATTTCAAACCATAACTTCATCACTTTCTCACATGAAATTATTATGAAATTTTTGAAAATTTACTTTGTTTCTTTGAAAAAGCAAGTCAATGCTTCATTTAGTCCTTAACTCATTTCTTAATGAAAAAAAAAGATATCTAATAATTTTATTTTATTTTTCGTGAAGTATATTTTACATGATTGGACTGATAAGGATTGCATAAGGATACTGAAGAAATGTAAAGAAGCTGTTACAAATGATGCGAAAAGAGGGAAAGTGATTATTATAGATATGGTGATAAATGAAAAGAAAAATGAGAATCAAGTTACTCAAATTAAGCTCCTTCTGGATGTAAACATGACTTGTGTTAATGGAAAAGAGAGAAATGAGGAAGAATGGTAATGGAAGAAACTCTTCATAGAAGCTGGTTTCCAAGTCTATAAGATATCTCCTTTGACTGGATTTTTGTCTCTTATTGAGTTCTATCCATAAACACTTTTGTATTGATCCATCATCAATTCTATTGTTTAGATGTTATAAACCAATATTGTTATATATTATAATATTTTACTTGTAATATGACTTTGTTTGTAACAAATAAACAATTTGTTCAACATCGTGGCTACACTACAGTCAAGAGAGGATTTGATAGAAAATGAAAATTGGATATCTGGAACATTAATATAATTTTCATACATGTATGATTTATTTTTTTATTTTTAATGATGATGAATCGAACTCTCTATTTTAGTGTTTGCATCACTTACACACATCGCTCTCCTATTATTTGTGATAGACCCTTGTAATATAAACACTTACACACTATGCATGCATGATTGAAAGAAAATACCAATTATATATGTAGAAAGACATTGATTGAAAGACTTACTAAAACAAAGAAGTCATCTATGTTTACCTCAATATATTTCTCTATCATGTATGAGAAGACGGATAACATACACCTTTGAAACGTCTCTGATGCATTACACATGCCAAAATACATTTTTCTATAAACAAACACCCCAAAAGGACATGTAAAAGTTGTTTTCTCTTGATCATAGAGAGCCACCACAATCTGATTGTACCCCGAATACCCATCCAGAAAACAGTAAAATGTTCGATCAACCAACCTCTCCAACATATGATCCATAAAGGGTATAAGAAAGTGAACCTTCTTTGTTGCTTTATTTAACCTTCAGGAATCATTACACATTCTCAATCCAATAACCGTACGAGTTGGGATCAACTCATTTTTCTCGTTTGCCACCACAGTCATACCACCTTTCTTTCGAACCACATGCACCAAACTTGCCCATGCAGTATCTGAGATAGGATATATCATACCTGCATTGAGAAATTTCAACACCTTCTTAACCACTTTTATCATCGTTGGATTTAACCTTCTTCTTGGTTGAACTACATGTTTATACTCATCTTCCAAGTGAACATTGATTATACGGTAAGCAAGACTTATACCCTTAAGATCATAAATGCTCCACCCAAGTGCACTTTTGTTTTCCCTCAACACCCTCACATGTTTCTCCTATTCCAAGGTTGCCAAAGATTTACTCATGATGGTAGGTTTTGTAGCATCTTCACTTAAGAATACATACTTCAAGAGAGATGAGAGTCATTTTAATTCAGGTATAACGGGTTTTAGAACTTCCCTTTCATCCTTAGCACTTGAATTGTCCACCCCACTTGCTATAAAAACCTCTAGTGATTCAGATTTTCTGGTAGCAACTCTACTTCCGATGCTTCAAATTGTTGGACACACTCATCAATCTCATCATCCTTGTATTTGTCACAACAGTCAATTGAGTTCATAATCACCCTCTCCAATGGTTGATTAGGAGTTTCACTAGTAGTGTCCTCCATTGTTTCATCAACAATATCTACTCAGTAACATTGTTGGTTCTCATTCATATGCTTCATAACCTCAAATATGTTAAATACTACATGTTCATCTTGGAATCTCAACATTAGTTCTCCCATATCAACATCTTTGAGAGCGATACCGGTTGTTAGGAAAGGTCTACCCTACAACAATGGAATCTCTACATCCTCCTCCATGTCGGGAATTACAAAGTCACCCTGGAATAAAAGATCATTTACCTTTACTAACACATTCTCCAACACTCTATATGGGTAAGAGATTGAACGATAAGTTAAGGTAAGAGTCATTTTTGTTGGCTTCGGTTTCCCATACCCCAACATCTTCATCATAGATAATGGCATAAGGTTTTTGCTAGCCCCTGAATCACGTAAGGCTCAACCTACACTAACCATCCAAGTGGTACAAGGGATAGTGAAAGCACATGGATCCTTTAGCTTTCGAGGAAGTTTCTTTTCAAGGACAGAACAACAATATTCAGATAATTCTATGTTTTCATCATCCTTAAGTCTTCTTTTTCTTCCGGTCAAGAGATCCTTCATGAACTTGGCATAGACCGACATTTGATCTAGAGCTTCACTAAATAGAATAATCACTTGTAATTGTGTGAAAGAATCCATAAACTTCTTAAACTGCCCTTATTGCTTTTCTTTATTTATTTATTTTTTGAAGAGGACTTTTTTTTTTTTTTCAGATGAGGATAGGGAAATTTAACATATGAGGGAACCTTCTGCTTCTTATTTCCCTCTTTGAGAAGTTGACTTTTCGACTACTCAAAATAGAATCAACATCAATAAATTTATAACTTTTTTCTCCATCTGATTTTTTATCTTCTTTTTCATTTACAATTACACCATTCTTTTCATTTTTAACTACATCAGACTTTTCTTCTTCAACAATTTCATTTACCAACCTTTGGTAACCTTAGGAATGACTAGCGTCAAGATATTTTTGCTCCTCAACTCGATTTCCTTGCATATTTCATTCTTTGGATTATTAGTAGTATCCCCAGCAATACCTCTACTTGACTGATTAGCAATTTGTTTAGCTAACTACCCAATATGATTCTCAAGATTCTTCTTAGAATCTTCATTGTTCCTTTACACAGTTTCTTGATTGCACTTTATCTCCTAGAAATTTTTTTAAGTTACTTTGATAAAACTGGTTAAGGCTTCTACAACTATGGTTGACTTTCTTTGTTGTTGTTTGTCGAAGGTCCAGCCGTTAGGTTAATGGTGTTGTTACTTGAGTATTTGAGATTTGGATGTTGAGCCCACCCTGAATTATAGGTCTTTTAGTAAGGGTTCCATTTTTTGGTAGTTTCCGATATAATTGGCTTCCTCACTCACACTCCCAGGTCCGCACTCATTTATTTGCATGTCCCTCACCACATAAGTCACACTTCAAAACTTGTGCTTATTGAACCTGTTGAACTTAACCTTGTCCCATACTTAGAGATTATACATGCTTGGTTATTTCTTCCATTTTCTTACTCATCAAAGTTTGGTTTGCCAAGATTGCACTATTCTCATTCACTCCAAACACACCATTCTTGCCTCGCTCATTCTCATATTACTTCAAGCTTAGGCATCTGAGATCATCCTAGTGTTAGGTTTGAGACCATCTGTGAAAAATCTCTATTTGGGTTTTCTCACTTAGGTCATGTGCTAGACATATCTTCATCAATTGTTTGAACCTCTCCCATGCATAATAGAGAGATTCAACATCCCCTTGCCTAAAGTTAATGAACTCATGTCTCTTTTCCTAATACTTTGCCATATGGGAAAATCTCTACAAGAACTTGATTTTCTAACTCATCCCAAGTTTGAATGGTTCCATTAGGTAAATATAACAACCAGTATTTAGGTCTACCTATTAGCGTGAACACAAATAGCCTAAGCTTTTTTTGGTCCTCTGTTACATTGGCTAGTGGCATAAAATATTTAAATATTTCATAAAACCTAACGAGATGCTCATGAGGGTATTAAACATCCATACCCTTCTACTTGTTCTCCTTTTACCCGTTTTGGACAGAATTTGTGATGTCAAAAGCTACAGAGTTGGCTAGTTGGAAAACATGTGCGAGTTGGTCGCGGTTAGTGGCTAGCTCGTAGTCACCCATCATAGGCCTAGCTAGTGGTGGTGGATTAATCTCCCATGGCTATTGGATCAGTTTCAATAAGGTACAGTAAGATTTGTGTCGTGCTAGAAGTATCTTTATCTGATTTATGATAATTAATGTAATATGCACCTCATTTCTAAAAAAAAAATATAATGTTTATTGATGTGCGGTTTAGGAAAGTGTACTAAATAGTTTACCAAGTAATAAAGTGGTAAGTAAAGTATCGTATCCACATGGATTGTCGTTTATCGGTTTGCAACAGAGCAAGTAGCGTGTTTTGGTTGTAGAAAAGGAAAAAGCAGTTAGGATTCGAATCCCCCCTATTTATTATGTTGGATACTAAATAACAGTCATGTCGCGTTTATCTATTCTAGGTAAACTATACAAGTGATGAGGCCGTTGGGACATTACTAACCTAGTCAATCGTCAAGTTACACCTGTTGATCACACGGTGATCCTTACGTGTGGGGTCTATAGTCTGGCAGTTAACTAGGTGTATCCCTTCCAATGTTTGGTTGCACCTGCTGGTCACACGACGATCCTTACGTGTGGGGTCTTACCACCTCAAAGGTTATTGAAGCATAGACTTATATTGGCTTTCCAAGATTTCCCAAGGCAATGGAGGCCAAAGTTCCTGTAGGTCTACCTATCTACTAGGCTACGACTTATTTCCTTCAAGCAGACACTTGTTTCCTTAATTATAACTAGTTACCTTATAAGTTCCACATATTTTACTCAATATTAGTAATGACACCTTCTGAATACTTACTACTAGAGTCAACTCGCTTTCGGTATCTTTTGCTAGCTATAACTAATTACTTCCTAAACAGATAGATATTAGTATCAAGATATAAGTATCAAGATAGTAATATCCATATTAGGCCCTGTTACAATCTAAGTATCTAATTTAGGGTTGCGCTACTACAGAAATAAACTAAATTCCTAATAAATCTTAATTGCGAACAAAGAATAAATAAAATAAAAATGACATTAAATTAAATAAATGTCCAACAAAAATAAATAGAGGTTCATCTTAGAACTCTAACCTAAAAAGATTTAGTTACACATGGTAACTAAAAAAAATTACTGAAGATAAAAACATACCCTAGAAAATCATGGAGAAGATATAATTTCCTCCGAAGCTCTAGAATTGCCTTCTTCTTGAATTGCTCTAGTTATGAACTAGAAATTTTAAATGAGGAAGGATGATATTTATAGTGAGAATTTCTACCTGGGTTTGGGCTAAAAGTGTGGGCTTTACCCACAAAAAAACAGGAAAAGACGCTTGCGCCCCGCACTTTGTAGGTGCACGGGGCGCATAGCTAGCATGCCTAATGCATGAGTGTGCAGCAAATACCATGCCCTAGGCGCATGGTAGTGTTATAGGCGCATGGTTTGTGAAAACCATGTGCTAGGCACATGGTACATGTGCTAGGCATATGATACATGTTCTAGGCGCATGGTATTGCTTCTCGGGCCCAATTTCTACGATTTTCCGTCGTTTTAGGTCTTCGTCTTCAAATAACTTTCCTCGAAACTTGGGAACATAATTCTCCCCTCTTGCAAGTCCCCTCATGCCTCTTGAATTTTCATTCTTGGTCTTCCTTAGTCTTCATAAATCTTCAGATGTTCTTGATTTTCCAATTTGCATGATTTCTTCGTGAATTACTTCAAAAAACCCCTAAAATTACTATGTTTTTGGAAAACTAGAATTATAGACTCAAATATTGAAAACATTACAAATATCCCGAAAGCATAGACAGTCGTTCTAATACTCCTCCTTTTTGCTGCTAAAACCTACTAAAAGTGACTGATAAACATGCTAAGAATAACGTAAGTTGACCTGTCATAATTTATCGTAGAATGTTTAATCGTAATACAATGTTTCCTATGACTTTTTTTAGGGAATGTTTCCTATGACTTATCTAACATCAATGGAAATATATAATATAATTTATTGGTCTATATTACAGTCAATAAGACATGTGCGTCACACGGGTCGATAGTTTAGTTCCTAATGAAAATCATCGTTCATTCATATAATAAAACACATCAGATACATTTAGTAACCTGATGGTTCATATGCTTTTTTGTTTTGCATTCAAATTTAGTAGGGGTTATGATGTAGTGTAATTTGGAATGACGTCTCAAGACTGTATGGCAAAAACTTGAAACTGACACATTTATTGACCATAAAACCTTTTTATGGTTGCGAAGTCTTTTATCATATATACTGTATAAGAAAACTACCATTTTCACCATTTTTGGGTTGAATTTTTCTTTCCCAAAATACCCTTAATTTTCAATACAAATAACACATGTAACAAATAGATAAGAATAAATTTAAATATTAAAACAAATGTAACAAACGTGAGCAAAAAATAATGTTAAAGATTAGACTTTAAATCCTCTAAAAAAAATAGATAAGAATAAAGATTTTTTGATAATTTTTTGGAAAAAAGATTAAGTCTAATTTTATGAGAATAAATAAAGAAAACAACCCTTTTCAGCTTTGTTAGCAATATATTAAATCTATACAATATATAAAGAAAACAACCCTTTTCAGCTTTTTTGGGCTGCCTTTTTCATTCCAAAAATGCTCTCAATTTTCAATACGAATAACATATGTAACAAATAGATAAGAATAAATTTAAATATTAAAATAAAAGTGTAACAAACACAAATGTCTAGTTGTTTCCTTTCTCATTTAAAAAGTGTAACAAACTAGATGATTGTATAATATTTACTTTTTCATTATCTCAATTATACCCTTAAACAACAACTTTTTTCATAATAAAGATTGTTTTTTGTGTCATTAAAAAAATAAGAATTAAGATTATATTTTTTTTTGTTATATTGTTGGTTTCATTGAAATAAACAATCATGGTTAATTTGATTTGTTATAATTTTTTTTTTGTGGTGATTTGTTATAATTTGAAAAACAAAAAAACATTTACTCCGTTCATAATTTTTACTTTTAATCAAAATTAAAATTTGATAAAAAGAAAACACCACTCATAATTTTTAAACGTTAATGCAATAAAAAGAGCGTAAGGACGGGCACGTGAGTGCCTGTCTTGTCGCTAGTCTCTAAATAGAAGTTCTTTTCGTTCAACCCTTTTACCATCTGTCATTTGCAGTTATCTATAATATATGACATATTATTGCTTGAATGATGATGTAATGGGATCTTAACCAAATATTTTGCTTCTCTTTGCAGGTTATGAATTGCATGAATGATGATGTAATGGGATCTTAACCGGAGACCTTGCTTCTCTTAGCAGGTTCATACCACTTAAAAGGTCGTAGTCATACCAAATATGCTTAAAGAACACAGTCGTTAGCAGAAAATTAACAAATTATGTGATTGATTTCCTCCCAAATATGCTTATGTTAACAGAAAACTCCCGAATAGACAATTTTGCTTATACAGCCGTGTCTCTTTCATCAATATGGTATACCTTAGCTGCAACATTTGCTACTATTCATGAATTTATACTTTTGGTTCTACTTGTCAAGTCATTGAGAAAACTACGATACTTGTATTTACGATTGTTAAAAATTCTTCTCTTCTACACATCTAATTTTTATATTCGCTTAAAAGTTTAAAAATTGTATCGTCTATAATTTATATATTTATAGTTCTGGAATGCATTAAAGTGCATTTTTTAAAATAAATAAATCCATTTCCTGTGGTTTTATCTACAGAGTTTTGTTCTCTTCGCAACGTTTCATGTGGTTGGTTTTGCAGAATTTCATGTTGAAATACCCGCTAGAAAGTTTGCAGGAAACGTGATAACGGAATGAATATTCATAAATCACTAACCGAATGTATCCTGCGGATTTTTTAACATTTCCTGGGTATGTACCTTTCTTGCGGATCCTAAAATCCTATGGAAACAATTACTCACGAAGGTATTACGTGGGTATCTAAATCCGTAGGAAACAGATTTCCTGGAGAATTTTCAACAAAATCCCCTAATTTCGCAGTAAAATCGAGAGTTTCTGGTAGTGATTCTATCACAAGACATGTGACTTATTAAGTTCACAACATCTAAATCTATCTTTAATAGACATCCCAAATAGTTTGCACCCTTATAAAACAAAAATCACCAGCATGCATATACTCACAATAATATATGAAGAAAAAAAAAAGGAAATAATACAAAAGAACAAAAATTGGGGGACATAAAATTTAACCAAATAAATCCACACAAAAATGTAGGCCAACCCAAACGGATTATACACAAACATCTAAAACAACACAAGTGGATCCAACCTCTTGTTAATTTTATCAAAGTAGTACTAATAAGAGGTCTACAGATTGGCGAGTTGATCGACCGTCAACACGAAATAGGTCCAAAAACCAACAACCCCTGCAGCAGGAACAAGCAAATGACTCTTTGGAGACAAAAAATCCAACATCAAATAGATAGAATGGTGAGGATATGAAAACAGTCTAAAATCAATCACGAGGACAAATACAAATATTAAAGTTGCACCGGCTCGGAATAGTTAAACATGTACCTTGAAACATACAACTCTCAACAGATCTGAACAACGATTGAGAGTCAAAAGATCAGAACATCCACCACAAACTGTATACAAACTTTCAACAACGCCACAACGAACATTAGTTGACACAGAACAGTGAAGTAACAACCTGAAACATGAACAATACAAAGCTGAAGTTGCATGAAATGACTCCTAACGAAACCCACCGAACCAACCAATTCCAGATTTTCTAATATCAACCCAACAGTATGAACCAAAGGAGGACGAATCGGAGAAGAGCAACAAACCTAGTTCATAAAACATAACAAATCTGGACAGAACCAAACCCGGACCCAAATCAAATAGGGAGGAAAAGCCAACATTACAAATTTATCAAGTACACATTAGTGTTTTAAGGATAGATCTCAATAAGAGACAATAATCCAGTACAAGGAGATATTTTGTAGTTTTCAAATCCGGCTTCCATGAAGAGTTTCTTCCATTCTTCCTCATTTCTCTCTTTTCCATTAAGACATGAAATTGTTACATTCATAAGAAGCTTTATTTGAGTAAGTTCGTCCTCTTCTTTCTTTTCATTTATTACCATGTCTATCACAATCACTTTTCCTCTTTTCCCATCAGTTGTAACAGCTTCTTTACATTTCTTCAATATCTTTATGCAATCCTTATCAGTCCAATCATGTAAAATCCACTGCAGAGTAAAAGAAAGCAACATAGGAAATATTATAAATTTCCTTAATAACTTTGTGGGAAATGAGTTACCGGCTCATATAAATAAATCTTCAAATTATCTTTCATAGCTTCATAGGTAAAGTGATCAACTTGTAGTTTCAAAAAAAGAAAGTAAGCAATTTAGTAACTAAGCAATTCCTCAAGAAAACCTGAGTTTGATGCCTAGATGTAACAGTTTTTTTGTTAGACTTTTTTTACGTCCCGATCAAACGCGGGATTAACACAAAAGAAAAGAAAAAGAAAACCTTCAAAATTAATGTCAACATTATTAATAATAATTTCGTCTTTGAATAATCTTTGGACCAAAAATAAAATGACTGAGGTAGAATACTTTAGTTTAAAAAAGCATACCTTAAGCAGAACAGCATCAGCTTTAGGAACAGATATGAACATGTCCCCACCAACATATGTCAAATTTTTATTTCCACATAAGTTCTCTACAACCTTTGGACGATCAAACACAATACATTTCAAGTTAGGAAATATCTCACAAATAATCTTACCAGTTGTTCCATTTCCACCACCAACATCCACAATTGATTCCAACCCCTCAAACACCAATTTGCAATCTTTCAATGCCAAATTAATCATTTTGGAATCACTAGCCATAGCATCATTGAACAATCTATTATATTGAGGATTTTTGTTAAGAAACTCCCATAAATCACATCCTAAAGAGGTAGCAAAGAGGGTGAGATCTTCCTCATAAATCCACTTCTTGAAATTATGAAATGAAGCATTAAATTTAGGATCAAGAACACACTCAACCATTGGAGCCAAACAAAGTTCAGTTCCTTTAACAAGGAGCTCTGAAGCAACGGTGAGAGCATAAGCCTCTTCTTCATTTTCTAATTCTTGATTTGTTACTATCTCAAAGAATCCATTGTGTGCAAGGAGACGCATGAGACGCTGCACGTTATCGACTTTGGTTGATGGAATTTGAAGAATTGAAACTAAGTTTGAATGAGTAATTGGTTTTCCATGATTGTAGATAATAGTTGGTATGTTCATTTCAACTGACCATTTAAGAGACATGGAATCTAAGAAAGCATACATGTTTTTGTATAATAGAGCTTGTGCTTTGAAAATTTCACTTGGTTTACGGTTATTTATTGAAGAAGCCATATACCTGCAAATGAATCTTGAATTTTGTTTTGGTGCTATTTCTGAATTTGATTCGGTTTATAGACTAATACATTACTCCAATTTTTATTATACTATAATTGCAACATGTATTGCGATGTAATACACTACGTACTATTAAATTTTCCCTCAAAAAAACAAAATTAAATTTTGTCAACCTAGAGCGACATAATATTATTATACTATAATTGCACATGGAATATACTACGAACCCAAAAAAAATGTAATATAATACAATAAAATTTTGTCAACATATAGCCCCCCGAATTAACAATCAATTAGAGTTTCTTCCAAAACAAAAAAAAAACAATTAGAAGACATGATCGGGTACTGATAACTCTTCATCAAGAAAGACTTGTTAGTGTCTTTTATTGTCATCTTAGTCTTTATTTGTTGTAGTATATTGCAATTTTGGTTAGAGTTAGGAATTTTTGTGAATACTTTGTTTTCATATTTTTAAATCAATTAGATTTTTTATGATAATAATTTCTCCCTAACCAGACAATTCTATAAATTATATTTGCATCATTTGTTAAGCTTAATAGGTTGATCATAGTTGAGTGGAAAAGTATAATAAGTCAATGAGAGCAACTTTTGTTATCTTTGTCTGGCGATCGCTTGACGACGATTTGTAACATAGTTAGGGGAAGCTTTCTGCTTGAGTCACCCAACGTAGGCTAACGAGCAGATGTGAAGGCTTCACATAGTCTGGCGACTAAATATGATTGACATACGAAGGATGAGGAATTTTATAAAACCTCCCTATGTTTGGATATCAGACAACACAATCAGTTATTTTGTGACAATAATTAACGTTTTCCTTGAGATTTTAGTAGCCATTTTTGGCATTGTAAGAAGACAACTAGAACGTTATTTGGCAGTATAGAAAGTTCAATATTCAACCTTAGGAACACTACTAAAAACACACTTTTAGTTACAGCAGGAATACGTCGCAAAAATGGGAAAATTCCGTCGCAAACTATTTTGTGACAGATTTTGTAACAGACCCAAAATTCGTAATAATAATGAGTGTTAGAACTCTATAGCAAGGGATCAAAGACCCGTAAACCCCGACTAGAAGGGGCCCACTAATCAGACGACAGAAACCACTAACAAGTGATAGGAAATGAGACAACTCCTACCTTCTATTCCGAACAAAGTCACGACAAAGTCAAGGCCAAGGTATCTAGGGAAGGAAAATAAACGCACTCCCCGAGAGTCTTAGGCTCACAAGCCGTCATAAGCTCAGAACCCAAAAGTTCAGCAGACCTCTAAATCTAGTAGGTTAAAATCAAAAAATATGTGCAACCGTTCCTTGTTCATACCCACGAAGGTTCGAACACCACCGAACCAGCAGCCCAGAAAGCCCTTGGAATGAGGTCACTTGAAAAACCTCATTAGGCCTTCCGAAAAATGGTGAGACTCTTTGACGTCTGAAGCCACAAAATTCGGCGGGGCCCTTGTCGACAAAGGCGGGTCCCCCATGAGACTTCTATTAAGCTATAGTCTGACACCATTAGCCTATAGCTTGGGGGAAATTGTTCCCCACTGACCCAAGGCCCAACTCGACAGGGTTCAGTTCCGACCCGAGCCACGAGAGCAGACGACGCCATTCGATGGACACGCCCCAAATCCCCCTCGGTTATGGTCTGGACTAATATTTCTCGCCTTCTAGTTCAGGTCTTATGCAGCGGACCACTCTGATGGTCACATTTGTCCATCTTAGGGATAGTTGTCCAAATAAAGGCATGTAAGCCAAAAACCCTCTATATATACCCTTTCTTAAGTCTTGGGTCAAGTATGAAACTTCTTACCCATACCATAGTTGCATATTCTCTTGATTCCCTTACTGATTTGGACGTCGAAGCATGTGAAGGTACACCAGCCCCCTCAGATGGAGAAGGACTCACGGCGGACAGATCTGACCAACAAATCTGACCTGATCAACCATCTCCTTAGGTAAAATCGGCTCACCATTAAATAAAATGTGAATAACTTGTGTCTTTCCATTTTTTAAACAAGGACTGCTTCGTGTTCTGTTGATTCTAGAAAGAATTTTGTTTTCTCCATATTACTATAGCTTTAGGGTCAATAATTTTATATGAGAAACAACTGAACTCAATTACTTGTTGAACCACTACTCAATTGTTCTTAAAAAGAATAGGTATATATTCCGTACACGCGACTTTCAACATGTATTCCATTAAATATAGAAATGTTTCTTGTTGCGAGGTAATACGAAGGCCATGTGATTGGTTGGTTTCTCGTGTTTTCTGCAAATACAGCTAGGAAGTCAATTAATTATAGCACTACCCAATTAATTATAGCACCTTATGGTAAGAAGTTTAAAATAGTAATATTGTATTGGAAATTGTGCTTCATATTAAATATATAATTTTTAATAAATAATTGTTTTTTTTCAATGTAAAGTTATTACTTTTAGTTTCTTTAACACATGCAATATTGCACATGTTAGACAAACCTTTTAAATAATAGCACTAGCTTGTTTTCATTGAACCGGAGCCATCAGTATATGCGATTTTGATCGGTTCAACAAAACTCTGACAATTCAGTTGCATGAACGGTCTAGTTAATGTAATGCATGACTGATCATGTGTCCGGTTTCCAATCTAACCGATCTGATTGGCCAGTCTGGCCCAATTTTTAAGACTATGTTTTCATCACTTGAATCGATCTATGAATGAAATTAGATTCATTTCATACTATATGAGTCAAAATCTTGCGTATGCTGATCTTTGCATATGAAGTGGTAAATCATAATTCAGTATCAAGGTAACAAAAGAGCAATAAAACACCAACATTTCTTTTATCAATAACTGGCTCTTGCAATTATTGCGGTACAAAATACGAAAATCAAAATTTATACTCCCTCCGCTCTCAAATGTAAGAAATAAAAAAAAATGGACACATATTAAGAAAGTGGATTGACCACATTTAAGTCATTATAAAGAGTGATATTTTTCTAATTTTACCCTTGTCTTGAAGTAGTAAAGACATTAATAAGGTGAGTTTAATGAGGGTAAACTTGGAATTGTGGCATTTAATAGGTTCATTTTACTATACTTTTTCTTATATTTGAGACCACCAATTTTATTTTTTTGTTTCTTACATTTGAGACCGGAGGAAGTATAAAGGAAACATCACAATTTAGGTCCAAGAAAATCACACAAGTCAAGGTCAGTGTCTTTCTTACCCAAATTATCATAAGATTGGTGACTTTATTAAGTTCACAACATCTATCAAGTGCTTATTATAATTTTTTTTTAAGAAGCTAAATTAGCCCATCCAAATTGATTGACATTGAGAGAATCGAACCTGAGACCTTCAGGAGGAGCACACTCCAAGATCCTAAACCAATACCACCCGATCAACCCAAGTGGGTTGTGCTTATCATAAATTTATTTTGTTATAACAGCATGTAAACTACTAAATGGATTAAACCATTGGTATTTTAAGGATAGATCTCTATAAGAGACATTAATCCAGTAAAAGGAGATATTTTGTAGTCTTGGAAGCCTGCTTGTAAAAAGAGCTTTTTCCATTCTTCCTCATTTCTTTCTTTCCCATTAACACATGAAATTGTAACATTCATGAGTAGCTTTATTTGAGTAAGTTGGTTCTCTTCTTTCTTTTCATTTATTACCATATCAATCACAATCACTTTTCCTCTTTTTCCATCACTTGTAACAGCTTCTTTACATTTCTTCAGTATCTTTATGCAATCCTTATCAGTCCAATCATGTAAAACCGCCTGCAAAGGAAAAGAAAGCAATAGAGGAAAAATTATAAATTTCCTTAATAACTTTGTCTGAAATGAATTACAGACTCAAATAAATAAATTTTCAAATAACTATCTTTCATAACTTCACATGTAAATTAGTGATCAACTTGTAGTTTAAAAAAAAGTAATCAAGCAATTTAGTAATTGCAATTGTTCAGAAAAACATGAGTTCAATTCTTAGATGTAACAATTTTTTGTCAGACTTTATTTATCTCCCGATCAAACTTTGGATTACGAAGGCCCTTTTCCCTGAAAATCGCAAGATTAACACAAAAGAAAAGGAAGAAAAAAAACCTTTAAAATTAGTGTCAACATTATTAATAATAATTTTATCTTTACCATTTATCATTTTAAATTTATATACAAAGCCCCTTTAAAAAAGAAATTATCTCAAATTACAAGCTCTATTTTGAATTACTAGACACATTTTATATTCTTATATACTTTTTACTAATACTTACTAGTTTACCTTGAGAGTTGAAAATCCGAATTGAGCACATCTATCTATATATTGGCAATATTGTTACGCGAAATGCACGTATTAATTACATTTTCACCTTTTCTTAAGATATACGAAAATCATTAAATTGCTTGCAGAAATAGACATAATTCTAGTTTTGATTATTCTATTTTCACTTACTCACAAAATTTGATCTTTTTTTAAATTATGCTTTTGGTCCTTGCTCATGTTATTGCATCCAAAAGTGGTGACCTAGTAAGATTTTTCTTGACATGACATAAACCTAATGATGATTTTGCTACACAACAATTTCAGGATTGAAAATTCTAAAGGGCCCAAAAAATATAATTTTAAATCAAAGTGACTGAGAAAAAATATCTTAATTTAGAAAAGCATACCTTAAGCAGAACAGCATCAGCTTTAGGAACAGATATGAACATGTCCCCACCAACATATGTCAAATTGTTACTTCCACATAAATTCTCTACAACCTTTGGACGATCAAAAACAACACATTTCAACTTAGGAAATGTCTCACAAATAATCTTACCAGTTGTTCCATTTCCACCACCAACATCCACAATTGATTCCAACCCCTCAAACACCAAATTGCAATCTTTCATTGCCAAATTAATCATTTTGGAATCACTAGCCAAAGCATCATTGTATAATGTATTATATTCAGGATTTTTGTTAAGAAACTCCCATAAATCATAACCTAAATTGACAGCAAAAAGAGTGAGATCTTCCTCATAAACCCATTTCTTTAACTTATGAAATGAAGCTGAAAGTGTTGGATCAAGAACACACTCAACCATTGGAGCTAAACAAAGTTCAGTGCCTTTAACAAGAAGCTCTGAAGCAACAGTGAGAGCATAAGCTTCTTCTTCATTTTCTAATTCTTGATTTGTAATTATCTCAAAGAATCCATTGTGTGCAAGGTAACGCATGAGACGCTGCACGTTATCCACTTTGGTTGATGGAACTTGAAGAATTGAAACTAAGTTTGAAAGAGTAATTGGTTTGCCATGATTGTGGATAATATTTGGTATGTTCATCTCAATTGACCATTTCAGAGACATAGAATCTACAAAAGCATACATGTTTTTGTATAATAAAGCTTGTGCTTTAAAAATTTCACTTGGTTTGCGGTTATTGATTGATGAATCCATTATTTTGCAAGTGGATTTTTTGCTTGTTTATGTCTTTGTGATGTTTTAGAATTTGATTTGCTTTATATAGTATAGTTTAAGCACCCTATTTTCATTATGTGAGATCACTCAGCAGCTCAATAAGTCTTGGTTGAACTATGACTATTGACTTCTTATAAAAAAACTATGACGATTGATTATTGAATTGTAGCAAGAAATGCACATGTAAGGCGATGTAATTATTATTACATTATTATTATATTTTATGTTTAACTCATCCTTATAAAACCGGATTGTAGATCAGGGTGTCTTTCACTTATAAACCGAATTGGTTATCTATGATGTAGTCACATGATATACGAATTATTTTGCTCATTTCTTTCATTTTACACTCATTAATATAAAATATACATTTTTACACATTTCTCCATTCTTCTCCATAGATGTTGATATCTATTTGACGAGTGTACCAAAAATGGTGCAAGTAATAAAAACTGTGTTCACAGGGATTTTATTTAATTTTGTTCAAAGCAAAAAAAAATTACATAGATATATAGTAATCAGAGAAATGAGGAAAACTGTATAGTTTTTCATGAGAGAAACTGTTTTTTTTTTTTAATTTCAATTTTCGAAAAGCACAGCAACAAAGATATCAATTAGGAAAAGTGTCTTATACTAAAATAAAACCTTCATTATTATATAAGCACAGCAACATATATAATACTAAAATCAAACATTCAATAGTGTATAGTTTTATACACTAAAACAACAGTAATAAACACCTTCGTTTCTTTTGAGAAATGGAGAGGATCTCGACTCTTCAAATAGAGCACACATAATATCCTTCATAAAAATTTGTTCCACACGTTCCATTTTCTCTCCTTTTTCTGGCTTCCACATTTTATTTTACAACTAGACCGTTGACCCGTGCGACGCACGGTCTTATGTGCTAATATATGTTAAAATAAATAAATATTTCTTCGAAAAATACCAACACTAACAACAGTATATTAACAATTGAAAAAATATATATTATCTACATTAGCCAAATTCAAAGAGACTTTTAAAAAACATAAATAGGTTTCAAACTCACATATAGACCAATGTTGGCAGAAATTGAATATAGAATGGTCATGTGTCACTGCATTTTTTTAAGTTAATAGATATTTAAGAATAAGAAATATTGTAGATTAATATGGTAGTGTCACTTTACATCGAAGGTATGCGCTCTGACATTGCAATCTTTATTTTTTCCAAGGAGGCATAACATCGCAGACTTTTATATTAACGTAATCCTCCCAACTTGATTTGGAACTAGCCAACTGAAACTGCAAATTGAAGTAGAATGTTTTGTTTTTAATACTAATATTTCATTCTTAAACGATTGAATATATCAATTTAATCAATTCAATCTTATTGTCTCTCCGTTATTGAAATGTTTGTTATCATTCTATATCTTATGGACATTATGAGATCAATATGATTTTATTGTGAGTGAGGGGACAAAATTGGAATTAGATAGTAAAATAAGGGTAGAATAGATAAATTGAGTAATAGGGTTTGGACACTTCGTAGGAAAATAAACTGATACGTGGTAATCGAAAGAAAAAAATAATAATGAAAAGGAACCGTTGTGGTAATTGAAAGAAAAAATAATAATGAAAATGAAGTTCATGTGCGACATGAGTGCCCTAGTGGTAAGAGTTGTGAATTGAAAGTAAATGATACCTAGTTCGATCCCACTCTAGATGAGTTTATAAGGAATCGAACCAAGTACCATATGTTTACACTTCACAACTTTAACCACTATGCCACTTCCATTTTTGTTGAGATATTGTAGCTTCCAAAATCAATATACATGGGTTTTTTTCTAAATTGCCTTTAGAAATTGATGGGCAATTTACCCAAACCAATAAAAAACAACCACATGTCCTCCATTTTAAAAATAACATTTATTATTTTATTTTATAATTTTAACATGTATTTTATTATTTGCATATTCACCCCATTTTAAATTAATGATATTTTACAATTTGAACCATCAAATTAATTATATTTTCCTTTCAATCCAATCACCATCCAACCCCTTTTTTTTCTTCTAAATCTGGGCTACGACATGCCTTCATTCATTCCAATTAAGAATGACTTTACAAAAATCATTAAAAATAAAAAATAGCACTGCAGAGAATCGAACCAAGGCACACACACACTTTTGATCATATGACTTAACCACTTAACCATTTCTTCTTTCATGCAATGAAATGGAATGCAAACTATATGTTATCAGCGAGCAATATTTTTTTTGCAGCGTCTTATAATCCAAGCTTTAGTAACAAAAAATCAATTTATATGTGTATATATATTTTTTTTTTAGGAAATATGTGTATATATATGAAATAATAAATATTTCTAAAATAAAACAATATGAATTCATTCATTTGATTTTTTTATATTTTAAATATTATTCTTTTATATAAATTCA
>Ga0315914_1005375_pt1 | contig 18657 bp, 10 predicted proteins | sample MpolenodulesMG_FD_203920 | JGI IMG/M metagenome (GOLD analysis project Ga0315914, IMG submission 203920) | Medicago polymorpha root nodule microbial communities from Los Angeles, California, United States - elongated nodules | ecosystem: Host-associated > Plants > Roots > Nodule | place: USA... | reverse complement strand
AGAGGGATATAGGTTTGAAGGGGTTTCAAGAATTCAAACAAATATTTTCAGGGAAGAATAACTTGGATGATCCAACACATCCACATAGTGTTAGGGTTACAAAAGTTTTCAATAATATCATCAATGCATTGCATAGAGAGATGAACAAAATGAGGTCTGCTTCTGATTATACGATTTTGCATCGTCTTTGGCTGCTTTTAATTCGAAGGTCACCTCCTTCTCTGTCGCATTTGGATGGATTAAATTGGGAGGTTTACATTATAAACCATCCTAGTAAAATTTATGCCGAAAGTTTCCCTGGTGGGAAGTTTACTGTATCCACCGGTTTGGTCGAGCAAAATGGATGTGATACAAAGTTAGCAATGATTTTAGCTCACGAGGTATTTCGTGATTTTGACGATTTTGCAGAGATCTCTATTTAGTTCTATGATTTGAAAAAAAATATTGGTTTTTTTTTGTTAATTAGGTTGTGCATATTGTGGCTCGGCACGGCGCTGAAGGGTTTGAAGATCCCCAAAATATCTCTAGGAAACGAAGGTATGAATATGATTATTTCCTTATCTCTCTTTTCTAATCCATTGGTTTTCTGTGTGTGTTGTTCTTCAGTTGTAATAGATTCATTTCATTGATACAGATTTTTTAGGAACTTGCCTCGGTAACAAAATAAAGTTTGAAGATGTATAGTGTACATACAGCAATACTAGAATACAAATTAAGATAGTGAGTTAGAGATAAACTGGGGATGGTAAAGAGTGAGTTTGTTAGAGATATGAGAGCGATGATAGAGAGTGAGTTAGTTTGTGCACAAGCTGAATTTTCACAATAGAGTCGTGACTCTATTGTAGAAAGACAAAGCCTTGCAGAATAGTTTTTGTAAGACCGGCAAGGCAGAGAGACTTTTTTGCCAGAAAACTAGCCAGCTATGTCTCTAAATGTACCTACATGCAAGGCAGACGGTGGTGGTTGTGACAGAAAATTGGCGGCAGCGACAGAAAAAGTCAGCGGCTTCATGTATTTTTACGTTTGTTTACACTAGTTCTTCTTTACAGGTTCATGATATGTGACCTTATATTTTTACATTTAATGGATCAATATTGATTTTTTAAGATTCAATTATAACTATCTAACATTTGACATTGCTCTTTTGGTTCATTTGATGCATCTCTTCTGGTCCAATGCTCCTTCCTGTCAGTCAATGTTGTCTTCGTCATTAAATATATACTCATGCTTGTTCTCAACCCAATTTATTCACAATTTTCAGGTTTGAATTTGAAGCTGATTACATTGGGCTTCTACTAATGGCATCAGCAGGCTATGATCCTCGGCTGGCACCTAAGGCGTATGAGGACATGGGTGAGTTACAGGTTTCTATACCTGTAGGTTCTGTCTCTGCCTACCCAACAGAAAGAGAAAGAATCAAAGCGTTACTTCATCCTAAGATAATGGAAGAAGCTCTTACTTTGTATAATGATCAATAGATACTAATTATTATTTTTTCTTTTCTTTGTTGAAGCCTCCCCTCCTGCCAAAGCTCTCGAGTCTCGTGCTACTATCGCTGTTTTTGGCCGACGACTTTGCTTCTTTAACTTGCAGATAGTTTAATTATATTTGCTTTGCCTGCAATTTTTCATTTTGATGAACTTTGTACTAAAGATTATGTCCTCTGACCATGTGTACTTTGTTTGGACAAAGTATATTGTGTGAATGCTTTAGACCTTTAACCTTCTACAAAACATCTATATTAACTAATTATGTTGAACGATATTTGTGTTATTTGAACAATTATTTCTTTTATTCCGGTTGTACAATGAGACAAAGTTTGGGAACTGGAGCTGTATAGTATAAAATCTAAGAAGACATAGCAATCATGTCATGGCAACCCTTTCATGAAGGCCATAATAGAAACAATTTAGTATGATACCAAGCACTAAGTCACTTGGCTATGCTATCATTTTCATATAGTACTTAAACACTTGATAAATATTAAATTCCGGAAGATGTTTCTTATACAAGGTTAGGTTATCCCAATATGTATAGACTTTACTTGCTTTTTTATTTACAGAATGATATTTTCAACAAATATATTAATGATAATTTCAACAAATATTGTTTATAAAATTTGAACATTATTCATTTAAGGCTTAAATATGTAAATCGTCCCTGTAATTTGGCATGTTTTTGGTTTTCGTCCTTGTATCTTTTTTTGTTCTAAAACAACCCCTGTACGTTAATCATTTCTTGATTTTTGTGCCTCCAGTCAACTTCGGTTACAAAAACGCACATGTGGCAAACAGAGGATGACGTGGCAGTGTCTGACGTGACAGACGATGCTGACGTGGCAAACTTATTGATGAGTCACACAGTGAGAGGGACCAAAACCAAAAAACGAAATTTGTAGAGGGCCAAAGTCGAAGAAAAAAAATTCGTAAAGGGACCAAAACCAAAAAGCCATAAAAAAAAATACCTTTCTTCATCTTCTTCCTTCCACCTCTTTTACATCTTAATCATTGTCTTCATAAATTCATCAAAAAACCCAGAAAAAAAATACTCAGAAAAGAGATAAAAAAAAAAACTAAAAATCATCATCTCACCCTCAATAGACAACTTCTCACAAACCCAAACAAAATCCCCATTGACAATGGTCAGATTGACATCTCAACAATAAAATCCACAATGTCCATAGTCCCAACTAAACTTTTATTGATAATATCAAAATCAAATTATAACAACAAAATCCTCATTGTGAATGCTCGAATTCCCAATATTGAAAAAATTCACAAAATTCTCAAATTGTAAAACCTAAAGAATGAATTTTCTGTTTTTTTTCATTACCAACTCTCGTCTCATCATTGATCTCGTGTCTCTGATGTTTCTTGGTCACTCCAAATGCTTTCTTCATCAATTCTTTGAACTCTAATCTCATCATTTTTGTTTCGAACATTTGGGTCATGTTCTTTTTTTTCGGTTGATTTGGAAGATTGTTGTGGGAAATTGGATTATAAGAGAAAGGTTCAAGTTTGATATGAATATTGTTTTCATTTGAAGATCTAGAGGGATAATAAATAGAATTGAGAAATATGTTGGAATGTTGAATTGAGATGAGTTTTATTTTAAACGATTTTAAAGTGTGTGAAATTGGATTGCACGTTGAACAGTGGGTATATTGGTTTAATTTGATTTTGTTATTTGTGAGAAGAAATAAAAGAGAAGTTATCACATGAAGGTATAATTGAAGGTGTTGGATTGAGTATGATGGATTTTTGGATTTTGAAGGGATGAATTTATGTGTTTGTTTGATGATGATGATGAAGTTTATGAAGACAATGATAGTAATGAAGAAGAAGATGTGGGAAGAAGATGAAGAAATGTAATTAAATTTGAATTTTTTATCTTCTCGTTTTTTGGTTTGGACCCTCTACAAATTTCGATTTTCGGCTTTGGTCCTGGAAATAGTCAGGGTCCATCTACAAATTTCATTTTTTTGTTTTTGTTTTTGTTTTGGTCCCTTTACGAATTTTTTTTTTTTTGACTTTGGTCCCTCTACAAATTCCGTTTTTTGATTTTGGTCCCTCTCACTGTGTGACTCATCAATAAGTTTGCCACGTCAGTATTGTCTGCCACGTCAGACACTGCCACTTCATCCTCTGTTTACCACATGTGCGTTTTTGTAATGGAAGTTGACGGGAGGGACGAAAATCAAAAATTTATGAACTTACAGGGGTTGTTTTAGAACAAAAAAAAGATATAGGGACGAAAACCAAAAACACACCAAATTACAGGGATGATTTACATATTTAAGCCTTCATTTAAAACAAAATTTTAAATCCTCAATATGTGCATTTAAACCTTAGTTTTGTTCACCAATGAAGGAGTGGTACAAAGCAATAGGGTCAACAATTGTTTGGAAAGTATTGCAATGGAGGATATGAAGTTCCATAAGGATGACAACCGCTAACCCAAGACCACTTAGATGATGGCATGAGTCTCTACAAACTTAACTAAAGTTTTGGATTCAAACTCGAGCTTGGACGTGCAACAACCTTCAACCCAAATTCTTTAATATTTTGAGATAAATAAGACCTACTTAATGGTGGGACCCCTTCCTGGATCCTGCGTATGCGGGAGCTTTAGTGCACCGGATTGCCCTTTAAGACCTACTTATAAATGTGTGTGGTTCCACGTTTAAATCTTGTTTCTCGCGTCCTAAATAATTTTTTACCATTATTTACTAAAGCTAGATATCCAAGCTTTTAACTAAACGTGCAGCTGCGTCCAATTTGCCGTCAGGCCAAACACATGCTTAGAGTTCTACAAGTTCTTTAATATGCACCTATTAGGTTCTTGATACGACCAATTCATTCATACCAACCTATTATCCATGCAACATCATAAATGTGAAATGGTTTTTTAAAAAGGGTTTTTTCTTAATGAAAACCTTAGACTCTTCCTCTATGTTTTGAGATAAATAAGACCTACTTATGGTTCTACAATCTATACTCTATAGTTAGCATTATCAGGTTTACTTTAACTTGTGAATGTGATTTACTAACATAAAAACAAAGGGCCAAGAGAATACCTCTATTCCGAATGAACCGCAATAAAGTTATCTACAACTAACTGAAGTGAGACAAACTTTTTGGGCTTTGCTGTAGTGTTGCTTTTGTTATCAGTAGACAGAAGCTCTCTAAAAGATTTAAGTTGTTTCGTAAAACCAAATTCGTACACTATTTTCTAAATCAACTCATCTTTTGCGTACTCATAGATATCATGGAAAACGAAACAACATTTCTACAGTAGTCTAAAATACAAAATAAAACTGATAATGAAGAATCAACATACTAATCAATCTTACATGCCCTCTAAAAATCAAGTTCCCAAACCAGACTAGATCTCCTCAGTCCTTACTGACATGACATCCTTCTCCAAGGGATTGTGGAGTTTGATGCTAGACTGATAATGAAGATCAAACTCTATAATACGGATATGTTCTACTCCTCTTCTCTCCATCAAATGCTATCTTTGTTATAGGACATAGAAATGAGTATCTGCAGAATATGACAGACCTTTTAAAAGCTCTAACTTGGATTCAGCACCATGTTCAACCTTATCTTTCACAGATCAAAATAACTTTGCATTACTGTGGGAAATGAAAACCCATTGGGTTGTCTAGATGGTGTTGGCTTGCGACCTTGGAGTATGCTCCTCTTAAAGTCTCAAGTTTGATTCTATCTGGGGCCGATTTCGTTGGCTAGCTTGGCTTCTTCGGAAAAGAAAAAAAAACTTGAGATGCTTGAATTACACTTCCCTTCTTTTCTTATGTTAAAATATACATTCCCCTCACTCGAAAAATAAAATTTATACTCATCTCCAATATGAGAGATGCTTGAATTACAATCTCCTCCCTTAATAATTAAATATGCATTACACGTTAATCTATTTTAACATAAATAAATATTTTTATGATATAAACTAATTTTGAACCACCATTTATGAAAAATAAGTTCATTTATTTATAATTTAAATATCAATAATAATTCAATTTATATATTTTATTATTATTTTATAATTTAGAGTATAAAATTAACATTAAATAATCATACTTTTATTGTCCTTAGTAATTAATTTTTCACATATCTTAATTTTATTTTGGGTTGTTTCATATTTTATAATAGGATTTAAAACTATATGTTAATAAAATTGTGAATAAAAAATAGCGAAATATATGTATTCACAACAACTGAATTGGATTGATATGTTAATGAAATAGACTTTGTGGATTGATATGTTGCACAAGGTTGATAGTTTAATTGGATGCTATTTTAATTTAAGCAACTCAAGAGAACAATTTTTCTTTTCTTTACTTACCAAATTTAGCATTACAATGTGATAAAATTACATGGGAAAATTTTGATGCTAGTGTTAAAATTTTTTCTGTTTTGAAAGGACTAGTGTTAGATTTATATATATTAAGTGTATCGTTCACAACAACAAAAATAATATAGCACATGTGTTGACTAGGATAATAATAGATATGTCAATTTGTTGTTAGGGTCTCTACATCATCTTACCAATATACCTATGATATGTAGCCCCTCTTTTATTTTAAATTTTTTAAGAAAATAATAATAAAATTGGGCAAATGCTATGGTACAAATAACCCATTTTTATTTTTTGTTACAAGGTTAAAACAACAAAATAAAAAGAAAACAACCTAAAGAAAAAGAAAAGATAAGAATAACTTTGTAAGGAAGAAAGTGCATGTCGTATCATTGTCAACTTAGCCATAAAATCCGAACAATGGTTCCATTCCCCTCTTGAAGAGTATCAAAAACCGAAACATTATTATTGAAAAGCAAGTCCTTTATTTCTTGAATCAATGTTTCATAGAGATGATACCTCATTTTCTGACCTTCAATAAGATTAATGCAATACAAAGAATTAGAATAGCCAACCAACTCATCAATAAACGTGTCTTTGGCCAAAAGAAGGCCTTTGTGAGTAACGTATAATTCAACAAGCAAAATATCTTAAGAGTTTTGAAGGAAACCAAAAAAGTATATATATATTAAACAGAAGCCTGCGTTGTTTATGAAAACTCCCCTAAGGGGAGCCAAGACAACTACCATCAGCATTAAGAAGGATACCATAGTGATTGTTATTGTTCCACTTAATAAATCTATCAACCAATGGTCCATTAGAGTGAGTAGGAAACAAGAAGTGAAAGTGTCGACTGTGCTTCGAATGTTGACAAAAACATTATGCAAGGTCCGAATTTCATTATTCAAACATATATAGTTGTGTTGCCTCCAAGCTCACTACACCCCTGCTGAGAAGTGGTTTTCATGGGAACCATGGCCAATATAACCTGATTTAATTCAGTCATGAATGTTCATAGGAGTGTAAAAATCTGGGTATCTGGAACCGATGTGGTGCTTGAAGTTTTTGGAAAAAGTACAATCTCGAACAAAATGCAGAATGGTATGATCACGAGCACCGTAGTGAGCACAAGTAGGAAATCAGGTCGATATATTTTGATGGTAGAACTTGATACACACATAATTCAGTCTTACCTAGTAACAATATCATTATCTCCTTGTGAGAAGTAACCATATCACTATCTCCCTCTGAGAAGTAACCCTGTCATTCTCCTCCTTCATGTCACAGCATCTCTTCATCACCTCTCTTTGAGCATGAAAAGGACGAACTTGAATTCCAACCAGATGAAATCCTCACACAAATAACAGACCCTCGCCTCCGCCTTGTTGGCCGCTTCCTCAGTAACCGTCCAATTAGATACTACATGATAATGGAAAAGATTGAATCTTTTTGGAATCCTGACAAAAGCGTTCAAATTCAAGAGGTCGAACCATACCTTTATAAGTTCAATTCTTTCATCACCTCGACCTACATAGAATCCTCAAGAAAAATCTGTGGTTTTTCAAGAATCCTCTCTTGGTCCTTGATGTACTTCCATAAAATGGCGTTCCGTCCTAGAATCATCTCTTTCAATTTGTGACGTTCTAGATTCAAGTGCACGACATGTCAACAGGTCTCATGACCAAAAAAATTAGGGAAAGAAATCGCAAACTTCATTGCTGAATTTATCGAGTACGAAGCGAGGAACAACTTGAATTGCCTTCGTTTATATATTAGGATCAAAGTTCTACTACTCTTTCGACGTTCACGGTTGCCAAGTTAACCATCCAACCATTTCTCTTTTTGGAAAGGTTAAGTCTTTATCCTATGACAAGAAATATAGACAAACATTCAAGTAACATTCAAGCAGCCTTTTGAAGAAATTATAAACCCCCCCTATATTTGAGAAAATAAAAAAGAAAATTATACAATAATGGCAACAAATTAACTACAATTTCTAGATTAAAACGTATAATATGAAGTCATAGATCAAGTACATCTTTCATTAAACTATTGTACTGATTGGACTGCCACATCTATCCAAGCTTAAACATGCTTGGTTCAATTTCACTTAATTGGACATTAATATTAAGCCATAAGTTCATCAATTTTAAGCACAAAGAATGCATTATATGTGATTGAAATTATAATTGAGTTCACAAGTAAAAATATGATCAATATAGGTTCGACATCTTACTAGATATATGGAAGTATAGATTCTAAACATACGTTTAAAGAATTTATAGTTATTTACATTTAGGCTTCATTTAATCTTTTATGTTACTAATTTAGCTATTAAGAGCCCAAACCGAGCTAAACCACTTGAACTCATGTTTCAAATAATTCCTTGGTTCTAATTAAAAATTGAAATAGAGGAGAATCCCACTTGATGTAAAAATCTTATCAGAACCCAAAGTTTCCCCCTAAAACCACTCTTTTAGCCATTTTTTGGCTTATATTTGTGCACAAGCTGCATAAATTGAGTACTATAACGGAGGATAGCTTTCAAATTCAAAATTTAGAAATTATTGATGAAACATGTCAAAAATTATAGAAACTCAGAAAGTGCACGTGCAAATCAGTCTCAGTTTCAGAATCCTTATCATGCAGAATTTTGCTCCAAGAAATGGCTTTTTAGTCTACATAAACCAGAAACTAGTGAAGCAAAACTTTTTTTAATAAGAAAAATATCATTAATTATAGTTATAGAATTTAACAATTATGGTTAACAGTTAAAACTTTCATGCCCTCTGAAAATGAAGTTTCTAAACCAAACAGGATCACCTCACTGACAACCTTATCTAAAGGATTGTGGCTGGGACTGCCACTATCACTGCCCATCAAATGGTCAATTAGGAAGGTTCCAGGAGGAAAAGTAAAGAACATATAGCATCATTGAGCTATAGGAAATGACTCTATCTGCAACAACAGGTGGAAAAGTAAAAATGTACTCGCTAGTATACTTGTTATAATGTCCAAGTCCATTCATAAGAATGGATACCCAAATGAGATGTAGGGTAGTCACCATACAAAACTGTTACTAGACTAACAACAAGCAATAAGCTCTGAAATTTTAAGCACAATTAATGCAAGATATGCAACAATATGTCTATGATTTAACACCACATGTATCAGATTCATAGATACAGATTAAGTTTTAGGGATAAGGACATTTATTTACTGTCCTTACTAATTGACCTCTTTCTTTTAAAATTCTATAAAGCCAAATATTACAAATAATGAAAAACTATTCCTTCAAATCACTGTTTTTCTTTTTTCTCACAATTACAGCTTTGCTATCTATCTTCTGTCTACTTCTTCTCCTTTTATTCCCTTTAATTCAAACCTTATATGTTATTTATCTCTAACTAGTCTTATTCTGTTCACAGTTACCTTGTTGAGTTGTGACCTATGGATAGATAGCCAACAATCTACATTCTCCTTTTAGAGTGGCTATTTTTATAAGGTCAGTGAATGTGACTAGGATGAAACTCTATAATATGATATGGATATGTTCTACTCGACTTCTCTCCATCAAATGCGATATTTGTTATAGGACTTGGAAATGAGTATCTGCAGAATATGACTGACCTTTCAAAAGCTCTAACTTGGATTCGGCACCATGTTCAACCTTACTTTTCACAAATCGAAAATAACTTTGCATAACTGTCGGAGATGAGGTATTCAATAACAATGAAAAATGTGCATGGTTTAAATCAGCCCCAAAAAAATTGGAAGTGATTTCTATGCCCAATCTATCAAAGAACGCACATCCATTCATACCTAGTGACTACGTATCATAAAACAGTCCTCCTTGGGTATTGACTGACTAGAAATTGTGTGAAAGCACAAAAAAAGCATCTCATAAGGAATTAGAGGGGGGAAAAGCAGTCCTCCCTAGCCTTTACAGATCATTCTTAGCCTTTCATCTCTCTTCCACCTTTCCTTAGGTGCGACTTTCATAACTCGGTACACTCTGTTTAAAGGAGAATGCAAACCTATTTTTTGCCAAATCCAACAAAAAGAATGTAAAACTAGTAGCCAAACACAAGAAATCAGGTTCAATTTCACTTAACTGGACTTAAACAAACTGCCATATTGTGGCTATCAAATCAATTGTTAAGGCAACCCCTCCATGGAAATTAGCCTATATAAGAGTTAGGGTCCTTCAAAGTATCACCCAGAATAAATGAATAAAAAAATAAATGAATGAGGGTTCACAACTTTTCACAATAATGCACCATGATAATAATGGTGTTGTACATTACCACATCAGGTTGTACCAATTTCCCATCAACCCGTCTCAGCAATCGTAGAGCTGCTTTTGTTTCACCAACTTTACACAACCCATTAATCAAGGTACCGTAACTAATTTGGTCTAAATGAAATCCAAGCACTACCACCTTGTCATGAAAGTGCAACACTTGATGGATGTCACCTTTGAGGCAGAGACCCTTGATGAGTGTAGTTAAAGTTATGGCATTTTAGTCAGCCCCACAAAAAGTTGCTAGTGATTTCTATGCCCAATCTATCAAATAATGCACATCCACTCATACCTAGTGACTACCTATCATAGTTCAATAGTTCAATACTAGCATCTCATAAGGTATTGGAGGGGGAAAAGCAGTCCTCCCTAGGTACTCACATACTAGAAAATTGTGTAAAAATAAATAACAATCTCTTCTGCAATGTATAATTTTAATTCCAAAATACTAGCATCTCATAAGGAACTCGAGGTGGAAAACCAGTCCTCCCTAGACTTTACAGATCATTATTAGCCTTTCATTACTTCTCTTCACCTTTCCTTTCCTTAGAGGCAAACATCTAAAAAGTACACATCATGCAGATTCCAAAATTTCTGCAACCTCATACTAACAAAATCAGTTTTTTTTTTAATTTCTTTCCATGATTATATACAATCATTGTCAAAATTAGGTGCGACTTTCATAACTTAGTACACTCTATATGCTTAAATATAAATACAATATAACAACAGATAAATAGAATACATCTTACCTAGTTTGAGTCTTATAATAGGCCTCTCGTAATCATTTCACGAAGAAGTTTCTCCGCCTTATCATTTTCATCTTTATCAAACAGAGAACGGATGATTATTTCATAAGTAACGGCGTTTGGAATGCAACCATTTTCTTCCATTTTTGACAGCAAAGCCAATGATTCATCAAACAAGCCATGGCTACAAAACCCTTGAATCATAACGGTATATGCATTGACATCTAGAATGTAGCCTTTGACCAAAAGATCTTCAAAAACTATCTGTGCATCCTCTAGTCTTCCATTTTTGCATAGCCCATCAACAAGTACTGTGTATGTACACTTATCTGGCTGAATTCCTTCGCCTTTCATCTTTGTTAACAACGCGATTGCCTTGTCAACCTGATGGTTTTTGCTTAAAGCATCCAATATAGAATTGTAAGTAATTATATCAGGTGGTTGGCCTTTATCATGCATCTCATCGACTAGCTTCAAAGCATAAGATATTTTCTCCGATTTACACAAACCATCAATAAGGGAATTGTAAGTTACCACATTAGGAATAATTTTTCTGCAATGCATTTCTTTTAAGAGATTCATGGCTTCATCTGTCATTTTAATCTTACAAAACCCATTAATCAAGATATTGTAACTCTGAATATCATGATTCACTCCCCTCTGAGCCATAGTGTTGAATATACTCTTAGCCTTATTCACTTCTTTAACAAGGCAATATCCATCCATTAAAGCGCTATAAGTAACAACATCAGGTTTAATGCCTTGTTCCATCATCATAGCTAACACATTTTCAGCCTCTTTTACTTTTCCCTCCTTACAAAATGCATCAACCAATATATTAAAGGTACACACAGTTGGGTTGATGTTTTCTAATACCATTTTATGAAACAAACCAATTGCATCTTTCAATTGACCCATAATGCAGAAGCCGCATATTAAAGTATTATAAGTGACAACATTAGGAGAAATTCTCTTAGCAACCATTTCAGAATATAAATCAAAAGCATCATTAACAAGTTTACCTTTGCACATACCATCAATAATCGTACTATACATTACCACATCAGGTTGCACCAATTTCCCATCAAAAATCAGGTTTGATTCCTCTAAATTCCATTTGTTGAGAAAGGGAAACAACAGTGGAGAAATGATTGGATTTGACAAGTTAGTATTTAAGTATTTTTCGTAACGTTTACGTCATTTAAGTTATTTAATTATAATTTGTAGGCTCTGAATAACTTACATTTTTAAGATCTAAAATACCCTAAATTATTATAGTTATTCGGAACCTAAAAATTATAATTAAATAACTTAAATAGTGACTCAATTCCTTGGTAGTTAGTTCATTACAATTTTATCAAACTTTTTCTAAGTATCAAAAGCTTTTCTTTTTCATAGTCAAGGATGAGTTTTTCTTTTTTAACGAAAACAAATTTTTATTTATAAATTACAAAAATGTAATTTCTATATTCTTTTTGAAATTGAAGTACATATACTTTTATTCGTAGATCATTATATCATAATATTGAAAATGTAATTTAAATTAATTAAGTTTGCAATTTTTTAAAAAAATAATACATAAATACAATTACAAATAAGCTAAAAATGTTAAACTCAAGTTTTGTTTTTTTAATGAAATTAGATGAAAAGTTAAACTCAAGCTTACTAATACTACCAAGCCAACTTAAAAATAGTCAATTATATATCCTATCAAATCATAAAAGTTAAATTATTCAAAAATAAATAAATAAATAAAAGTTAAAATTCATACCAAAGTTGTTGAAAGTTGAAAAACTTGCTTGTCCCTAACCTCAGAGAAAATTTTGGTTTCATGCATTTAACACATTTATGTACGATTTCTTTAATTGGAATTTCTAATTGCTAATTAAATTAACATTTGACAATTATATTATAAAATAAAAAATAAACAAAAGCGCAACAAGTGAGAGGAGTCCTACATTAAGGAAAATGTAATAAAAGAGTATCACTATCAAATGTTCACCAAAATTTATTTACATATCACATCCACAACTACCAGCAATAATGCATGCACATTATCAACATCAGTATCAAATCTTCACAAAAAATTTCCAGTCCAGTTATAATGCATGCACATTATCAATATCAGTATCAGATATTCCCAAAAAATTTCCATTCCAGTTATAATGCATGCACATTTTCCCTTCCTACCACATTGGCACCTATCCTGCATAATTATGTAGCACAATTCTCATGACAGCACAAATCCATTTTGGATTGTTCGAAAAATAATTAATATTGGTTGTGTGAACTCAGAATCTAAGATAGACCAATATGTGCATGTGATTACAACCTATACACTTTACAAAGCAATACAACCTGTACACAATCATCAGTTTCAGAATTTAGATTCACATGCTTATATGATGTATGTTCTTGCTCCCAACAGAGTAGTTTAAAATACAAAATAGAACTGATAATGAAGAATCAACATACAAAACCATCTTACATGCCCTCTAAAAATAAAATTCTGAAACCAAACTAGAACTCTTCAGTGCTCACTGACATCCTTCTCTAAGGGATTGTGGCTGCTATTATCTCTGCTAGTCGCCTAGTCCTGATGAATAAGCATAGCAAGTATGTATAACCTTAACAAAACAAAAACAGAGTGTGTTATGAGATTCTAAACAACAAGAACCAAGTCGGCTACATGGATCAAACCAGCGGCGAAGCTAGCCAGTTTTCTACGAGGGGGCCAAATATTTTTGTTGACAATTTTTATTGTTAACAAAGCTTTTTTTTGTAAATTCTCAAGAGATTTGAAGTGACAAAATAGAATGAAATGCATCTATCAAACAAGTGAATATCATTAACTTTCTTATTTCTATTAGTTTTTGACAAGTAAAATAATTTGTGGTAGCGAAATCATATTTTTTTTGGGTAGCTAATTATCAAATGTACTAACTTATTCAAATAAAAAATATACTTCAGGGTAGCCAAAGCTACCTCATACTCATACATAGCATTGCCCCTGGATCAAACTAAAATATAACCTTCATTATTAGGTGTCCAGCCATGCATCACCTCACTTTCTGAGATCACTAATAATGAAAAACTATTCATTCTTCAAATCATTTCAGATTAGCTGTCTATTTTTTGCCAAATCCAACAACAACAATGTAGAACTAGCAGCCAAACACAAGTAACCAGGTTCAAAATACTTAACTGGACTTAAACAAGCTGCCATATGCTTCCGTCAAATCAATTTTTTAGGCAACCCCTCCATGGAAATTAGCCTATATAAGAGTTAAGGTCCTCCAAAGTATCACCCAGCATATATGAATAAATAAATAAATGAGGGTCCAGACCTTTTCACAATCTCGAATAATGTACCATGATAATTATCTGTACCTGCCTGTCAACAATATGGATAAAAAGTTCTAAGGAGAGAGAGAGAGAGAGAGAGAGAGAGAGAAATGAAAGAAGGGAGGCAACAATAATAAAAAGTCTTTTCCCCCTCCATCTCCTATTTATCGTTACCATATTGTCCTTGCCATTCTGTCATGAAGGTGTAATTCATAGGACCATCAAGTGATCAATACATAAGCATGCACAAGTTCAAAACCACAAAGCAGGCTACAAAAAATATGGATAACACACTTGACCAATCACAAGTGCTATAAATAATAAGGGACGGACACTCCACGTCTTTGTCCCTCATATTGGATTTAGTAAGCACGCAATCACAATAAATTCTCTCCAATAAGAGCTTTGCCCTATTACTAGACTCCTGGCTTGATGCACATTGCAAACCTCACCCAAACACATTAAATCACAGTTGTTGGTGGCTTAGAAGTCTAAATGTGCAGCTGAGGCCATCAACTAAAAAATATATTTAAAAAGTGAATCATGAACCATACTCATGCATATGATATGCTATCATTGTTAAGAAAGTGTGCAGGCGCTGCCATCAAAGATAATGACCAGGAACCATATTCAAGAAATGAGTATCTGCAGAATATGACAGACCTTTCAAAAGATCTAACAGCACCATGTTCAACCTTATCTTTCGCAAATCAAAATAACTTTACATAACTGTGGGAAATGAGGTATTCAATAGCAATGATACTCAGATAATGTTGAACCTTCTCCCACCAATGCAAAATGAGCATGGTTTTAGTCAGCCCCAAAAAAAGTTGCTAGTGATTTCTATGCCGAGTCAATAAATGAATGCACATCAACTCATACCTAGTGACTACCTATCTTAGTTCAATACTAGCATCTCATAAGGTATTGGAGGGGGAAAAGCAGTTCTCTCTAGGTACTCACTTACTAGAAAATTGTGTAAAAATAAATAACAATCTATTCTGCAATGTATAATTTTAATTCCAAAATACTAGCATCTCATAAGGAATTGGAGGGGGAAAACCAGTCCTCTCTAGACTTTACAGATCACTATTAGCCTTTCATTACTTCTCTTCACCTTTCCTTAGAGGCAAACATCTAAAAAGTACACATCATGCAGATTCCGAAATTTCTGCAACCTCGTACTAACAAAATAAGTTTTTTTAAATTTCACTCCATGATTATATACAGTCATTTGTCAAAATTAGGTGCAACTTACATAACTTAGTCCACTCTATATGCGTAAATATAAATACAATATAACAACAGATAAATAGAATACATCTTACCTAGTTTGAGTCTTATAATAGGCCTCTCGTAATCATTTCACGAAGAAGTTTCTCTGCCTTATCATTTTCATCTTTATCAAACAGAGAACGGATGATTATTTCATAAGTAACGGCGTTTGGAATGCAACCATTTTCTTCCATTTTTTACAGCAACGCCAATGAATCATCAAACAAGCCATAGCTACAAAACCCTTGAATCATAACGGTATAGGTGTTGACAGTTATATTATAGCCTTTGACCAAAAGATCCTCAAAAATATTTCGTGCATCCTCTAGTCTTCCATTTTTGCATAGTCCATCAACAAGTGTTGTGTATGTACAAATATCTGGCTGAATTCCTTCGTCTTTAATCTTTGTTAACAACGCAATTGCCTTGTCAACCTGATGGTTTTTGCATAAAGCATCCAATATAGAACTGTAGGTAATTATATCAGGTGGTTGGCCTCTATCATGCATCTCATCGACTAGCTTCAACGCGTAAGAGATTTTCCCCGATTTACACAAACCATTGATAAGAGAATTGTAAGTTACCACATCAGGAATTAGTTTTCTACAATGCATTTCTTCAAAGAGATTCATGGCTTCATCGGTCATTTTAATCTTACAAAACCCATTAATCAAGATATTGTAACTGTGAATATCAGGATTTACTCCGCCCTGAGCCATAGTGTTGAATATACTCTTAGCCTTATTCACTTCTTTAACAAGGCAATATCCATCCATTAAAGAGTTATAAGTAAAAACATTAGGTTTAATGTCTTGTTTCATCATCATAGCGAACACATTTTTAGCTTCTTTCACCCTTCCTTTCTTACAAAATCCATCAACCAATATACTAAAGGTATACACATCCGGGATGATGTTTTTCAATATCATTTTATTGAGCAAACCAATTGCATCTTTCAATTTACCAACAATGCAAAAGCCACTAATTAAAGCACTGTAAGTAACAACATCGGGAGAAATTCTCTTTGCAACCATTTCAGAATGTAAATCAAAAGCATCATTAACAAGTTTACCTTTGCACATACTATCAATAATGGTATTGTACATTACCACATTAAGCTGAACCAATTTACCATCAACTCGTCGAAGCAATTCAAGGGCTGCTTTTGTTTCACCAACTTTACACAAGCCATTAATCAAGGTTCCATAACTAACTTGGTCCAAATGAAATCCCATCGCAATAACCTTATCATGAAAGTGCAATGCTTGATGGATCTGACCTTTGAGACAGAGACCCTTGATGAATGTAGTCAATGTTATGGTATCCGGCTCGTAACCCTTTTTGAGAATCTTTGCCAAAACAGAGAAAGCAAAAGGGATGAGACCCAATTGACAGAAACAATTGATGAGGATGTTGCAATTGACTAAGTTAGGTTTAATTCCTCTAAATTCCATTTGATGAGAAAGGGAAAAAACAGTGTGGTAATGTTTGGATTTGACAAGGGAACCTAAAATCTTATTGAATTCGATTGTGGGTGGAGTGGGATTCTTACGGAGCAAGCGATTGAACAATGAATTAGCATCAACAACGTCGTTTTTATTATGGAATGTGGTTGAAGTTGAAAAGGAAGGAATGAAATTGAAATGGGTGTTTTTCAGAAATTGAAAAGAATGAAACTTTTTTGGAACAAAGAGAGAAACAGGAACAAGATTGTACCTCAGCAACATCGAAGAAGAATGAAACATTGTTGAATTTGATATGAGCTTTGAAGTTGGGTTTTCGGCAAATGAACCTGTGAATATGTAGCTGGTAACTGTGTTAAGTACACCTGTGTCTTTTTTTCTTTTTCTTTTTTCAATAGACCGGAGCTCACACAATATAACTTTGTAGAAGTGGAGTGTTAGGATTCGAATCTCGATCCAGATATATAAAATACTTCCTACCAACCGCTCACGGAGATATATAAAACACAATAAATAAATAAATTAAATTCTTCCTGTATGTAAATCCCCTTTGCATTTTTTCACATTTTTTAAGAAAAGTTTCCAGTCTAATTAATGTGTCTATTTTGTGTGTTAATATTAACAAATTGCCATTTATTTATATGTGTATTGAATTTGACTTTTCATATTTCAAGACAAGTTAGTTGTTTTAATTAGGGTTATATTTAGGAAAAAAATAATAAATACATCTAATAATTTTTTTTTTTACAAAAAATACATCTATAATAATTTGAGAAGGAGTTTACATTTAGGGACAAAAATAAACTCAAATGAGTACTTAGATATAGGGACGATGGAGTATTAAAAACCAAAGAGAAGTATCTAATAATTATAACTTTTTATCCTCGTAATCTTAGCTCAATTGACAGGGACAATGCATAATATATGCAAGGCCCGGGGTTCGAACCTCGACGAAAAAAAATTAGATGAAAATTTAAACTTAAGTTTTACTATTTACTATTACGGGTTTAAATACAAGGAAAAAATTCAAACAAAGTTGATATAGTTGATTATAAATTTGAACCAAATACAACTGTCATTTTTTACTCTTTTTTCTTATATTTGAGATCAGAGATAATCCTGCTAAGTCAACTTAGAACTTTTAGTTTGACTTTTTTAATTAAAGGAAAATATTAACAAATGGCCTTAAGACATTGTTTAAGCAACTAAATATGGTAACTCTTGCATAAAAAGTTGTGTAATTATAATTTTTATATGTATCTAACTTATATTTTTAAAACAAAATTTCTTAAAAACGATTTCTTAAACAATATCTTTAGAGCACTTGTTAACATTATTCTTAAATAAATAATTTGATAAACTAGTAAAAGAGAATATATAAAAAGTGTGTGTTAATATTTCTCAAAGCATCAATAGATTTTTAAGGATGAATCATCTTAAACTTACGTCGTAAGGGTTGGAAAATCCAAATGAGCCACACTTGGAGGAAGGTAAATGCTGCGGCAGATTTTTTTGCGGAGATTGGCGCAACGAGCATTGCTGGTTATGTTTTAAAAAAGACTTATTTTATTGCATATAATCTTTGAAACATGGACCAAATAACGTTGAGTTGGTCACACTTGTTCAAAATATTATTGAATATTAA
>Ga0315914_1005374_pt1 | contig 18659 bp, 8 predicted proteins | sample MpolenodulesMG_FD_203920 | JGI IMG/M metagenome (GOLD analysis project Ga0315914, IMG submission 203920) | Medicago polymorpha root nodule microbial communities from Los Angeles, California, United States - elongated nodules | ecosystem: Host-associated > Plants > Roots > Nodule | place: USA... | reverse complement strand
TAATGTTGCTTTATTAGGGAAGTGGTGATGGCGTATGTTAGTGGATAAGGAAGGGTTATGGTATCGAGTCTTAAAGGCTAGGTACGGGGAGGAGGGAGGGTGGTTGAAGGAAGGGAGGAGTGATAGTTCGGTGTGGTGGAGGATGTTGTCCGATATTCGTAGTGGTGTTGGTTTGGGGAGGGGGCTGGTTTGAGAAGAATGTCCGTAGAGTGGTTGGTGGAGGGAGTACCACTTATTTTTGGCTGGACAATTGGGTGGGGGGCGTACCCTTACATATGCGTTTTTCCCGCTTATTCAATTTGGCTGAAAACAAAAGGGTGACAGTGAGTGAGATGACTGGTAGAGGATGGGTGGTTGGAGGCGATGCATGGGAGTGGCGGAGGCGTCTTTTGGCGTGGGAAGAGGAGTTAGTTACAGAGTGTTCGACCTTGCCGTGTAATATTGTTTTGCAGGATCATGTTCATGACAGGTGGCGGTGGGTTTTGGATCCTATTATTGGTTACTCAGTTAAGGGGACTTATCAGTATCTCACGCGAGCTGACACATCTCTGGAGCGCGGTCTCTTCAATGTAGTGTGGCTGAAGCACGCTCCGCTAAAGGTATCAATCTTTGTGGCGGCATTTCCGTAACATACTTCCTACCAAAGACAATCTTATCCGTAGGAGAGCCATTCATCATGAAGACATTTATTGCATAGGTGGTTGCGGTTGTCCGAAGACGACGAATCATCTTTTCTTCAGTTGCGACATATTTGGAACTGTTTGGCATCGGGTTTACCAATGGCTCGGTGTCTCTTTCATTTCTCCAAATGCTAGTCGTGATCATTTTCATCAATTTGGCCATATGGCGGGGTTACCGAGAGTTACACATTCTTTCTTCAAAGTTATCTGGCGTGCTTGTGTGTGGATAGTTTGGAAGGAAAGAAACAACATAATTTTTAACAACAAAGCATGGGATTTGATACAAGTATTAGAAAATGTAAAGTTTATTTCTTTTTCTTGGCTTCAGCTTTCAGTTACAATGACCGGTGGCGGCACGCTTTAACTTGTATGGGTGTTATGGAGTAGTTTTATGCTTTTTTGTAGCTGTGTTTTATTTGGCAACATATACTGTTTGTATTTCTTTTGAGGAGCTAGTCTCTTAGCACACCTTGTACAAGATGAACCGTTCTTGGTGATTATTAATTTCATTCTGCCTTCTTAAAAAAAAAAAAAAAAGAATCAATAAGGGAATACATTTCCTAATATGTGCATTGTTGTGCATTGTTGGTTTAAGGACTGATGTAGTGACATAAAATGATTATATTCAAGAATATCAGAAGGACATCCTTATGCGATGATCTTTTTTATTTTTATTTTTATTGTCTATTTCATTCTAATGAGTTAGATTTATGTCCACGAACTTTTATTTTTATTTTTCATAAATAAATTTGGGCACTTAATTAAAAAAATTGTATCATAAGTAATAACATTTATTGATGGTCTTAATATGCATAAAAAGCAACAAAAAAAAATCACAAAAAGGAAATTAAAGATGAATTGATGAAGAAAAAAACAGGTTTTTTTAGGGAAAAACAGGGTTAAATAGTGTCCGTCTTTTCATTAATACTTATAATACTCCTACATATTATTAGAAAGAAAAAAAAAATCTTAAGTATTTATTATCTCATTTCATTTATTTATATTTGTACGATAAATAACTAAGATTTTGATTGGAAAAAAATCCGGTTGGAAATGGAGAACTCACCATGTGTGTCCCACAAGTTTTTCAACGGAGATTAGTCACTGATAAGCGGCGTTGAAAACTTCATACCAAATATCATGGTAACCCAAAATAAAACTAAGATTTTTATTGACAAACCAATAATTAATGTTGTATTAAACTTTGATAATCATTTCTACAATGAAAAAAAAATCTGAAAAATAGACAATTGAAAAAGAAGAGAGTGAGTAATGAATTTATTTGATTTATTTTTTTGAAAGAGAAAGTTGAACCAATAAAAAAAATAGACAAATTTATTTGGTTTAGATATTTTTTTTACAAAATACAAAACAAACAAAATCGATGAAACATATGTTGGTCTGAATAGTTCATTTTCGTTGATTCAAGGGTCTTTTTGTGTTTGTTTTAACGTAAACGCACCACGACCAGTGGTACCCAACTAGTACTCCAACCATCGTTCTAACAACTACTAACTATCACTCTGACCACTTCCAATCACCACTTCTGCTCTTTACAACCACTTCAAACACCTCCAACCACCACTTCAACAACTAGTAGTCAAAACTGCATCCAACTTCAACCACCAACACGACCACTTAAAACAACCCTTTTATTTTGTCGAATTTTATCAACCTAACTAAAAGAAGCTTTAGAGATTTGAGACCAACATGCGAACTCCATGACCCAAATGTCACTATGCAAACCAAAGATAAGAAAATTGATCTTTTAAACTTTAAAAATTGCTCTCTTGCACCTTAAAATAACTTAAATACTCCAACAACATTTAACTGTCGTTCGTTATCCCTTAATTACTATGTTAGTGAACATAAGTTAACTATTATTGGAAGTAGGGTTAATATGTCTTTACCCCCTGTAAAAAAAAAGTTTAGATTCCAACCCTGTAATTTAAGATTCTTTCGTTATAGACCCTGAGGCCATCTGACTGGACAAAATGTTGACATGACATGCTAAGTGGCGCGCTGACTGTGCATATCTGATTATGTGGCACGCTGACTATATAATCAATTTTTTAAAATAAAAAAATAATATAAATGAAATTATATTAATTTAAAAATAAAAAATAATTTAAAAATCGGAAAATTAATTTTCGAAAATAAAAAATAGTAAAAAACAATATATTTTCGAAAAAAAACCGAATTTCCTAAAAAATAAATTAAAAATTCTGGAATTTAATTTTTAAAATAAAAAAACAAATTTGAAATTAAAAAAAAGTTCAGATTTTTTTTGAAATAAAAAAGTTTTTTAAAATTTTTCTAATCTGAATATAATTTTTTTATAATTCAGATTAAAATGTGAAATAAAATTTTGAAAATTATATAATCTGAAGAAAAAAAAAATTATTTTCAAAATCTTAATTTCAGATTTTTTTTTTGAAAATAAATCTGAATTTTTTGTCTGATTTTTCTAATTTCAAAAAATAAAAAATAATCTGAATTTTTTCTATTTTTAAAATTAATTTTCAGTTTTTTTTATTTTTAAATTAATATAAATGAAAATAAAAAATAAAAAACAAAATTAATTATACAGTCGGCGCCCCACATCATCCAAAAATGTTGACTCAGCGTGCTACATTATCACATGTTTGTACAATCAGTTGGGCTCAGGGTCTAAAATGAAGGAATCTTCAAATTACAGGGTTTATTTCGAAAGAATATTCAAATTACAAGGTTGAAATCTAAATTCTTTTTTTTTACAAGGGGGTAAATCGAAACTCACCCAAATTACAGGGGTAAAGACATAGTAACCCTTGGAAATATTAAGATAATTTTAGGATGCGGAAGAGCAATTTTGAAGCTTAAAAGGAATAGTCCAAAGATAAAAGGCTTAGTTCTAACTTTAAAGATGACACAAAGCATAACTGAAATTTTGATCCTTAAGTTTGCGTTAATTGTAATTTTGGTCTATCTAGAATTCTTAATGGTTTTTGTCCCCAATAAAAGTTAGTTTATTAATTTTTTATTTTGTTTGATAAATAAAAAACATATTCATCCATTCAAATTGGTATTAAATATAAACACATATTCAACATCACTAAAAACATGAAGGATGGATATGTGAACAAACTCTAAATATTATATGTCTCAATTAAGTACATCCATACCTTATCTTTTTTTTTTAAACACAAATTCTCATAATCCATTAGAAAGTTCAATTGCTTTAAATATTATTTCACCTAAAATTTACAATTTAAAATATCAAATTAACTACAGATAAAAAATCCTAAATTTTTCTCTCTTCATTTCCTACCAAATTCTTCAATTTTTATCCAATTTCTTTGTTTTGAACTTCTAATATTTTTAAATATCCAAAATTCGTTATCGAGCTCCAAACATTTTAACAAAAATTGTACTTGTCCTTGTGAGCTTAACGCATTTGGTAGGAACATTAGATAATATATGTAGAGGCCGAGATTCGAACCTGATACACTTTACTTATCCACATTAAAAAAATGTGTGAACTTCAGCCAATAAACTACTTGATAAAAAAAAAATTGTACTTTACATGATCTATGGTGAAATACAATTGATGGTAGTTCCAACACCAAAAACAACCGCTAGGCCGCATATGTGGAACTTATAACCTATGCGCATTAATAGAATTTTTGTGAGCTTAAATCAGTTGGTAAGGACAATGCATAATATATGCAAGGTCCGGAGTTCGCACCCCGGCCACCACTAAAAAAGAAAATTTAGGCTCCAAAACTTTGGACGCCTAGCTCGAGCTGTTTGCACCCTAAACAACGGCCCTTATATAAAATAGCTAGAGTACTTACATGGATATTTAATTTCACATTATCATAAGATTTTTCAATCTAGAAATTTTGATTTATAAAAATTCATGACAACTACTTCATTGCTCAAAATGTGAAGGATACACAATTATTTATCCGATAAACTCATGAAGTCTATCGACAACATATATTAATAACAATCCAAAAACAAGAACTTGCAAGATTTCTATGGATGAGAAACAGTGACATCATACTCAACAACAAAATGCTCCGATGTTGAAATATCCCAAAGACTCTTGGCAGTAGCATATCCTCTAGCAAACCTAAACACTCCCGTGCCACCAACAATAGGCAGTTCTCTAACCGTGTCTTGAACAGGATTTCTTCCAAGCATACTAAGAGTACTACCAGCAAAATCACCTTCAGTGAAAGCAAGATTAATTAACATAAACATTCCACGATCATGCAAAGATGCCAAACCAAACATCCCTTGAGCTCTACCAACAGGTTTTGATGTTAGCTCTTGTTCTTCAGTTAAGAGATTGTCCATCATGAATGTTGTTCCAAATCCACTTGGTGAACTAGTTGATGGATCTATAATTTGTACAACCGTTGGATTTTTACCTTCTAAGATGTCATGGTAAAAAAAGTGCAAGTGGGTTAATTTTTCAGTGCTTTGTTTATTTGTTGGTAACATTATGTTGGACTGTTCGGAGAACAATCCATTGGTAGTGAAAGATTGAGCAAATATGAGAGTGAGAGTGAAGAGAAAGAAGAACCTAAGAGAGAACCTAAGAGAGGTAGCCATTTGAAGATAAGTGGATATAACTTTACGGTAGTATGTAACAATTGACACTTATATATAAAGACGTAAGTAGTAGATTTTTTTTCCAAAAAGAGAAAAGAGAACGTTGTATATATTGAATATTTTATTCATCCACGATCTTCGCGAGCGAGGCATTGTAATATAAACAATCCGATTTTATTTTAGATGGTAGGGATAAGATAACGACATACTTAGCAAAGTAACAACGTGTTCAAGGGTTGAACTGCCATTTTGGCACACAAGCAAACTAGTAAATGTATAAAAAGAAATAAATAAATTAAGAGACTTTGTCATTTCTCTTATGATATTAGATTATTAATTATGTAAGTTAGATGTATGTAATAAGTTGATTTTAAGTTGTTTTTATAATAAATTGTAGGGGTGTGTGTATGGTCGGATATTTTGGCCAACCAAACCATATCCACTTATTAACTACTTATGTTGTTTGAATTTATAACTACTAGACCATCATCCGTGCACGGGTCTACTGACTTAAGAGATACCATTTCGCATGTCCATAATACTTGTCAAGAAAAATAAATTATACCAAAGTAAAAGATAGTAATCATATGCTTCGTATCATTAAAATGGATCCACGCACTTAAAAAAAATATGGATCCAGATTAATCATATCAAGATAACATTCATATTTTTGAAAAATAGTAAATAAAAAGTCTGAACCAAATAAAAAAACACTGAATAGTGCTTCACATCTTCACTGAAACTAAAATTTTACTCTTTAGGCTCAACTTTAACACGAACCAACTTATATGGTTCAGTGGCAGATGTTTCTCCAACTTCAACAACAACAACATCATCTAAATCTACACTGGCAGATGACCCTTTCACACCGCTTTTGCTAGTTGGAGTGTTTTCAATGTTAGTATTGCTGCATGAATCACCAAACTCTAAAGCTTCCAGTAATAAAAAATAGGCTAAAATATGGTCTTAGTCCCTGCAAATATGCCTCGTTTTAGTTTTGGTCCCTGTAAAAAAAAAATTTGTTTTTGGTCCCTGCAAAATTTTTTGTTTTTTAAAATTGATGGGAGTGACTAAACGTATCTAGAAAGTTTAGAATGTGCATTAACTTGATACTAGATACATTAAAAATTTACAACATAAATTCTTCGAATGAATATTTTATACAACAATACGTGTTTGTACAATCAGACAATACAATGTTACTCATCCAAAACATAGAAAATACATCCTTAAAGTCCACAACATCCTGCAACGGATACGAACGAGCACTTGTTGAATATCCATCTGGCTTCAAGCTTGCTAAATCCCGTTAAACCAACCTGCTGATCTGAAACAAATAAGGATTGGGATGAGACATAATGTCTCAGTGAGTTCTACCTAATCCTAGGCTATAGGTAACCTCGGGGAGAACCTATGGTCACCACGTGTCTACAATACAACCTGTCGGTTGATTATACGTGTGTGGATCATGCTTGCCTAGACGGTCGTGCATACTAGATCCGTCGTAGGTTCTTCGTATCTTAGCTCATAGGTCTTGTCTTTCTCTACATGTCATGGCAGTCGAGGGAACCTAGAACCGCTATGTCAAGATACGATGAACATATCAAGACCTAGACACAAGTCATTCATGACATGATCCTAAACCGGACGATCGGAGAAATCCTAAGATCGTCTTCGGTATAACTTCATAGTCTTATTTTGGTTCATAAGCTTGTACATACCTTGTATCATATCATAATCGTAAGCATATCGTATCATGTTCATTCATTAAGTTAGAAGTTAGTGTTGAACAAACAATATGTTCTGAGTTCATTTTACGGAGTGTATCGGGTGGAGTAGCCCCGAGTACAATCCCATACATGACCGATGAAAACCTAGCTAAGGTACATCGGACTCCCTCAGTGTCGTGCGGGCCTACCTTGCGGAGCGTGTCCTGTCCCCCTAGCGTGAACCTCTCGTATCCCCTTGGCGTGGATAACTAGAGACACAACACCTACATCTTGCTTAAAGTCTTGGTCGTTCATGGAAGGTTTGACTTAAACTTGCTTGCTTACTTACCACGGGTCCGTGACCTACCCGATTAATGGTAGAGTACTTACATGCTAGTGCTAATCATACATTACTTAACCTACTTAGGTACATGATATCATACTTGTTCTCGACTTTCTATGTCGAGGCTCTATGCTTTCTCCCATACTTAGTGTTATTTCCTACACGTATCAAGGATCGTATCATAACATCTCATGTGCCATTCGTCATCGAAATTATTAATGTCGTTCATGCATTTCATTATTAATATCTCTAGGTGTAATGTGCAATGACTACTTGACCTTGAGGGGTTTTTAAAGTTATAAGAGACTGCAAGGAAAAGCCTTGTCGAAACCACTGCACCACATGAAATTTTAAGAAAAAGTGATGTTTTGTGGAATCTCGCTTGAGCGAGCTCCAAGCAAGATGCCAAGCGAGATTGGAAATTTGGTTCGACATTGATTTCGCTTAAGCGAGATCTTCTCGCTTAAGCGAAGTTCTTCAGTACCAGACCTGCAGAATTCGTGTTTTTGACCTCTAAACCTCAAAATTGAGTTTCCAATACACACAAGACACTCATAACATATAGAAAACAACTTATAGCAAATGCATGGCAACAAACTACACAATTTCAATGATTAATGGCAAAAGGGAACTAAATTCATAATATCATAAACTAACATGTTCAACAATTGTCTCATATAATCACACATAACCCAAAGGTAGGATCTAATCTAAAGAACTCACCTAATAGATTCAGCAACATGCATAACTCAAAGCTTCAATTCCTATCTTCTTCCAATCCAAACCCTAACTATTGATCCACTTGCTTCCATAGCTCATAGTTTACCAAACCAAAGCTTCCATCCCTTCTTCTAGTTGTTTCCTAGTTGTTCACCAATTGTATGAACTTGGAAATCTTGTGAGAAGAAGATTGAGGGAAGGGCGCCACCTAGAGAGAAGGAGGAGAGGAAATCCCAAAATCTTTAACCTAGAGAGAGAAAGAGAAATTCCAAATTGATTGTTTGTGGTCTCTTATGCTTATATACTTATTGCGTAAAAGTATCATTATGCCCTTCATCTTAATCGTTTTTAATCCGATACTGGTAATTGAACTCGTCCTCAACTGACATTGCATGATAAACATTCTCCGTCGTACTTGAATTCCATGAATATTTGAACCTTTGAACCGTAGAATGAGTTAGTCACTCCCATCACAGGTGTTGTTTATATGTTATACCAAAATCAATAATTTATCAAAATAAACTTAATATAGAAATAATTTAATACCCCGAACTTATATGTTACCCAAGTATCTTCTCGTTTTGCAGAATTGCAAAACCAAAATGGCAGGAACTAAGTAAGGACAATACACATAAATGACATTGAAAAACATACAACACGTGATATGAAAGCGCATAATTGACATTAAAAGGTATAAACATGTAAGACGAATATACATAAATGACATTAAAATTGAGAGATTTTCAATAAAGATGCTCCTAAACGACTTTTAATTGAAAAAATCTCTGTAATGGAAATGCGCTTCAATAACATTAAAACATAGATATTCTGTAAGGGGGCATCAATCAGAATAAATGACATTGAACTACATACAATCTGAGATAGGAAAGCTCATAATTGATATTAAAAAGCATAAACATGTAAAACAAATAAACATAAATGACATTAAAATCAAGATATTTTCAATAAAGATGCTCAGAAACGACTTTAAATTTAAAAATATTCATTACAAAAATGCGCTTCAATAACATTAAAACACATATATTATGTAAAGGAGCATCAATGTACAAAATGACATTGAAATGCATACAATCTATGATATGAAAGTTCATAATTGATATTAAACACATATATTCAGTTTTAGCATCTACTATTGTAAATGCTATTTTAGCGTTTGGAGGATGCTAGTCCTCTTTTTTTTCCCGCCTTTTAGCATCCTATTTTCTGCCGAAGCTAAAACCCATTTTTCATGTAGTGTCAAGATTTCATTTTCTTGTTGTTGGAATTGAATCAAAATTTAGAATCAGAAATCTGCCAAAATCGGGCCACGATTTGGAGAAATTGGACCACGATTTTGGGTGCAGTTTTATGAGTTTTGCTTCTAGAAAAATTGGGCCACGATTTTGCGTTGAAGGAGAAATTTCAGAAACGTATATTCAACATAGATTTTGTTGCAATTTTTTAGGGATGTTTTCTCTATAAATACAGATCACATATCAGATGAAAAAGTGTGAGAGGGGCTGAAAAAAAGGTTTAAAAGCCAACAAGAAAACTAGGGTTTGTAGAGTTTGCTCTTGACAACAAACATTAGGGTTGTGATTGATTCACCTTGGGAAACACTATTAGGGTTGAGTCTCTTGGTCACATGAAGAGATTGAGACTTTGGGTAGAATTAGGTTTGAAGACTAATTCTTGTAACCTTTTGATATCTCTTTATAAAGTTACTCATCATTATAGTGGAATAGAGGGCTGCTCTCTCCCCCGGACTAGGTTGTATTGGACAGAATTGAGTAAACAAATTTTGTGTGTTCTCTCTTTCTTTCTCTCACTGTTTTTCTACCTTTGCTTGTGTTTATAATTGCCATCCACTTTGATATTGGTTGCTTGATTAATTTGCTCCACACATCAAGTATTTTATTGGTGTGATTTTTCAACGAATTCACAACACTTGTATCTCTATCTCTCTCAAGGTGTATACACATTTGAGGTCTTTAAGAAACTATGCTAAAGAAAACAAAGATTATCAAGGGAAATTTATTGAGGAAAAACGTGGAATCCCTCTCTAATTCATACACTAAATTTTGCGATGAGAAAATCTGTATGAGGTTTAATTTTTTCCGTCAATAATTTCCATCGATAATTTTGTTTTTCCTACTAGTGAAATATCTAACATTTTTAAGCACTATTTGTTAATGTTTGAAATTAAAATTGTATCCTTGTGTGAAAGTTGAGATTTTGACGGGTTGTAGTCTTGCTGCTAATGAGAAAGCAAATGTCTTGTCTCCTTGGCAGGGTGGGTGTCAGTTCAAAACATTTAAGATAGGATGAAAATGGTTTTCCGCAAGTAATCAACGTTTATAGTTAGATATTAGAATTAGAGTAGACATATGGCTTATGTATTGAAAAATACACAGTATCAATCATGCTAATATACATCATTTTATACGGCAAAAACAGATTAACATAAACCTAATATGGAGAATGGTTAAATCAACTGATTTGAGTTAAGATAAAAGAATTGAACAATAGAGTTCAAACCGTGATAATGGAAAAAATAGTACTAACCTAGTATAGTTAAGAACTATTTTTGTCCATTTCAAAAAACCAAAAACTTAGGCATAATTGACTAGATTGTTGTATAAGAAATAGAGAACTATGTGCTCATGCTTAACAATTCATGATATTTGTTGCGATTTTCGTTTCTTTAATATTTGTAACTTTTGTCCAATTCATTTTGTTTTCTTATCATTCATTTTTGAAGTACCTTTTAGTAGTTACTATCACAGCCAGTCGTGATTTGGAACTTTAGAAATGAAACGTGCGAACTCACTCAAAATTTCAGGTGACATTTAGATGTTAACAGGTTTTGTTTTATTTGCCTCAAGTTTGAGATTCCACCCCTTATGTTATTTGTCCTTTTTCTAACTATAAAAAATTATCAATTTCACTCATTCTTAACTCAATTTTTATTCTTATAATGTAAACAATCAAATCAAATGATTCAGACACTTAACAAAACACATCACAATAGTATATATTAATTAAAATATATAAGAAATAAACACATGTAGCAAACAAAACAATCAAAGTGCTCACTCAAAAAAAAAAAAAGTAGCTGAAACTTTATTATCACCATCTCTAACTCTTTTTCAAAAGAGCATTTTAAGGATGAGAAACAGTAATATTATACTCAACAACATAATGTTCAGGGGTAGAAATGGAGTTAACACTATTTGCAATAGCATACCCTCTAGCAAATCTAAAAATACCAGTTCCACCAACAATAGAGGTTTCTCTATTTTGTTTAGTAATATGATTCCTTCCTAACATACTTAGAGTACTTCCAGCATATTTCCCTTCCCTAAAAACCATATTTATCAACATACACTCTGCAATATCATGTAGTGAACAAAGACCAAACAGCCCTTGAGCTCTTCCAATGTGTTTTGAACTTAATTCTGGTCCTTCAGTCATTGCATCATCCATCATAAAAGTTGAACCAAATCCATTAGCTACATTTTGAGGTGTGTCAATAATTTGTAACATGGTGGGGTTTTTGTTGCCTCTAATGTCATGGTAGTAGAAATGGATATGTGTTAGCTTCAATGTAGTTTGTTGTTCGGAGGGTAATATGATGTTGGATTCTTTTGAGAAATCTCCATTTGTGGTTGTTGGTTGAGTGGAAATGAGTGTGAGGGAGAAGAGAAAGATGAAACTATGTGAAAGAGTCATTGTTCTAAGATACATTTTTTTCCCTTCCTCAAAATAAATTTTGTTTATGTTGAAATATAAAGAGAGAGCAATGTTATATAGGCGTATGTACTTTTTTTTCTTCCTCAAAAAAGTTCTATTTCTTTTTTTTTTTTTACAAGAAACGTATAACATATAAATATAGAAACTACCATGACACGAAGCCAATCTAGCGAAACTATGAACGACTTCGTTAGTTTGTCTGCTAATTAACCTAACATCAAAGGTTACTAAATCAAAAGCTAACAAACGTCTACAATCATGATCATTGTACTGTAATTAGAAATGCCACTCTTACCACCATATATACTATCCACCACAATTTTGGAATCAAACTCAAAATCCACAATACCCAACCGTAGGTCATGCACCCAATGAAGCGCTGATAATAAACCTAAAGCCTCCCTCAAGTCCACGTCAAGGAGTGGAATCAACCATTAGTTTTATCCAGCACAAAATGACCATCATCATCTCGAATACACATGCCAAGGCCAACTTGATTCAATGAATGGGAAAAAGAAGCATTGACATTACATTTATACCTGTTGGAACTTGGTTTATGCCATTGCAAGTCTCCTTGACAAGTGGGATGCCTAGTAGTATGACTTCGAATATGTTGGGCATTCATCCAGCTAGTAAGAAAAGACCCTTCATGTTCACATATAGTTTTAGCCGATTCAATGATATTGTTTCAAACCTTGTTATTTACATGCTTTCAGATACTCCACAGGGTCACACCAAAGACTTGTTTTTGTTGCTGGTACATATGTTGTAAAATAGAAAACACATTTGTCAGAAAACTTGTTGCAGGATCAAAGACAGCCATCCAGAGACTCCATCATCTGGTGGGCTTCCAACAAAGCACACTTTTACTACACATGAAAAACAAATGAGTACTATTTTCAGCACTCTCTTCACGCATCGTGCACTGATCAGGACACTGAACACCTTTTGATTGCAACCAAACTCTTTTAGGAAAATAATTGTGACATGCTCTCCACAAGATATTCTTAACCTTTGGTGGCAACTTAAGCTTCCAAACACAATTCCAGTTCCTTAACACACGATGTTGTAAAGCTGCCAAATCATGATTCATAATGTCCTTGTATGCACTCCTAACTGTATAAGCATCGTCCTTCTCTAATTTCAGGTATACACATGATTAATCACCAAAGCCAAAAGTGGAGTATTAAAAATGCTTCTGGTTGTATTATTTTTAAAAAATTAAATAGCTCCATGTTCCATTGCTTCTAAGGTGTAACCATCAAGTTTGTAATAGTGATATGTGGCCACTCCAAACGTTGAGTAGTGATCGGCAAAATACGCGCAGCGTTACAAAGTCAAGGATGGTCCAAGATTGGTATTTGTTCTCCCGTACCTATACTCCAATGCAAAACCCGCAGAATTACATCTTTCACACTCCATATACTACTCCAAATATAGCTAGGATTATAGCCTAAACCAGCTCCAAAGTAATCACCTTGACGAAAGTATTTAGCTTTAAGTAAATGGGTGACTAAAGACTATGGATAAGAAACTAACTTCCAAGCCTGCTTGCCAACCATAACCATATTAAATGTCTTAAAACTCTTAAAACTCATATTCCATCAAACACATTAGGAGTGGAAAGTATTTCCCAAGACATCCAATGCAAGCCTCAAGAGTTTGCTGAATTATAATCCCACCAAAAGGGATTTAAAATTCTCTTAATTCATTAATGAGTGAACCTATAAGGAGAAAAACACATCACGTATGAAGGGATAAACTACAATACTAATATAGTAAGGATTTCCCTTCGGCTTGTGAGAGACACCTACTACTCCCAGAATTTATTTTACTCCATTTGTGGTCATTTATAAACTTAAAAGTTGCATGTTTACTTTCCAATCATAGACGGCAGCCAAAGGTATTTACAGGTACTTAGAACTTGACGAAACGAAGAGTGGTGGCAATGAAGTTCTTGAGATCATCTGGCGTATTGTGGCTACAAAATAATTCTGATTTTTGTAGATTAATGGCTTGCCTTGAAGCCGCTTTATAAGAGGCCAAAATATTTTTCATAACAATTGTCGCTCTTTCACAAGAAAGAAAAGAAAACAATCATCGACATAGAGAATATGTGAAATAATTGGCGCACATGTGCATACCATGGTACCCCGGACCTCGTTACAACGTTCATCTTCACGAATTAGGGAGGAAAGACCTTTAACACAAATAATGAAAAGATATGGTGAAAGGGGATCACCCATGAGAAGATTGTATTATGGCACAATAGGACCTACAGATGCTCCATTAACTAAAATTTGGGCATGCAGTAAATGATGTTGAGCACGATGTCAAGACACGCGGAATGTCGTGAATAATGTCAAGACATCGTGACAACACAAATAACAACTTAAAGATAAATGCAGAAAGTAAAATGCACAAGTTATTTGTTAACCCAGTTCGGTGCAATGTCACATACGTATGGGGGCTACCAAGCTAGGAAGAAATTTACTATAATAGTATTAGTTTGAAGCCTGCATAAACAACCTCAGGTCTACTAGCTTCGCACCTAATCACTACCGGTGTAATTTCTATCTAAGACACACCTAGATATGAGACCCCTCTCACTTCCCCTCAATCACTCACCAATGATAATCAACAATTACAAATGAAATGGAGACACACTCCATGAAACAGAATCCACTTTTGCTTAAGAACTTGCGAGTGATTCACAACTTATAACTTAACTAACAGTCCCGCTCTAGAATCAAACTGATACAAGAGTAGCTCACAAACAACAACAATGGACAGACTAAAACCCTAAAAGACACTTTGACAATTGCGGCTTCAATGAGTACATTAGGTTTACAGTCTTCCTTTATATAGCCAGAGTACATCATGGGCTTGATGATAATTCGGGCTAAACCTACACAGCTTATCCATACGGTCTTCAACACACAATTCTAGAAGCATATATTTTGTTTCCTTAAAAGTTACAACATCACACTTAAGAAACACGCAAAGCTCAAACCGCCTCTTGATGCTTTTAGAGCACACGCTTCTTGGTCAATACACCACGTGAATCATATCTTTAGAGAATCTTCAGAGACCTCACGCAAAAATAAACACATCCAAGAAAACTAAACATGGTACGCTATGATGTCGTACCAACATGTCAATACATCTTATCCAACATCTTGCTAGAACACTTGTTTTAACAAAATGCGGCCAATTAACAAACAAACCTGACATTAACGAAGGCTGAGTAATCGACTATCTCAACACAAAGCATGACCCAACTAACCCAACAAGAGGAAAAACCCATTTGAACCATAATATCACATAAATATTCCTAGTATAGTTGATCATATGCTTTGCTAATATCAACTTAAGTGCAACCTCTCCAAATTTCCCTTTAGCTTTTGCCGTTATATAATGAACGATCTCAATGGCCATCATTGCATTATCGAGGATATATCAACCTGTGACGAAAGTTGATTGATTATATAAATACACTGATCAAGCACCTTTTTGAGTCTATTAGCAAGCACCTTGGCTACAATTTTATACATAACATTGCAAAGTGCAGTAGTCCGCCAATCCTTCATGGATACCTGAGTATCACCTTTAGGGATAAGTGTAATATTAATAGATTTGACATGAGTCGGGAAAACATTGTTTGCTAACCATTTGTACCCTCTTGATATACTTCATGACCACAAGTATCCCAAAAATGTTGGTAAAAACCCAGATTAAATCCTCCCGGCCTGGGCATTTATTTGCTTGCATAGAAAAAGGTGCATGTTTGAACTCTTCTCTAGTAAAGGAAGCATTGAACATAGCATTATCATCCATGGTGATTGAGGCAGGAACCAAATTAATAACATTGGCACATAAGTCATTTGATTTTTGAAATAACTGCATGAAATAGTCACGTTCAATATGCTTCAGACCATCTTAAGACCGGCATTCAAAGCCATTTACATCCTCTAAATGTTCAATTCTATTCAACTTTCTCCTTGTTGTGGCTGCCGCATGGAAAAATTTCGTATTAAGGTCCCTATCTCTAAACCAAAATGTTTTTGCTCTTTGTTTCCAAAAGTCGTCGTCTTTAATCAACATTTTATCCAGTCTATGTCGTAGAATGTTAAAATGACTCACATTAGAAGCGTCCACATGTGTACGAATAACTTCAAGCTGGTGTTAAGTCTATAACACTACAAGAAATCAGCCTTTTAAAGACCGAATTTTCAGTCTCTACATCATCAAAATCGGTCACTGATAGATTTAATGATTGAAATAGCGACCAAAAATAAGAGTGTCTAAAAGGTTGTTCGCTATTCCTTTCTGAACGGTCTAACAATTGATATTCCGCGACTGCTTTTGTGACCAATAAATTGGTGGTTACATAATATAAATGTTTTTTATTTTACAAATTAAGAAACTAAGAGAGAGTATAGACGAATATTAGGGTAGCTAAAAAATTGGTTTTTAAATCAGTAGCTAAATAACTTTTGTGATCGATTTAGAGACCAACTAAGTTTTGGTTAATTGTTTACAATTGTTATTTCGGTCTCTACTGTGATCAATTTATTTTGGTGTCTGAATCGGTCTCTAAACAACGGCTTTCTAGTAGTATTTTGCGAATTTCTTGCCTTGTATTTTGATTTACACTCTTGCTCCACTTAGAGAGATCCAAAGCACATTGATTAAGTTTATGCACAAGAGATCGTTCACCATAGCCCTGCCATGTTCTATTTCTTGTAATGAAGGTTATGCAATGCTTTATAGGGTTTTTCCTTTTTTGGAAATAATATTTGTGTTCATTTTTTATTTTTTTAGGTGAATATTTGTGTTGATTATTTTATAGAAAAAATTGTTCCTGAAGACCACATGTACAGGGAAAATATGATTGTTTATTTGAGTGATGGCACACGAGGCAATACTTTTCATTCTATTCAAAATTTTCAATAACGTATGGTGCCAACGTCATTACCCTACAAACAAAGTTGGATAACTTTAACCTGTCTGAAATAAAGTGGTCTAACATAATGTCACATGCCATGTCTTCGACAAGATTATCTCCTCGTACTAAATCGAGTACCACTTTTCATCATGTCATAAAGTAAAAAAATTGTATAATTAAATGTGAGACAATGATATTTTTATTAAATTAGTTTTTTATAAGATATCCGTTATTGTGTAGCAAGTGCGATTTAAAAGTCATATATTGCTTAGAAAAATGGAAATTGAATATTTTATGCTAAATAATATAAAAAGATCTTTTTAAATTATTCAATTGTAGTAAATTAGTTTTTTAGGTTTTTTTCTTCATATAATTTAGATCTATTTAGTTATTTAATTGTTACAAGTTGTTTCTTTAATGATAGGAAACTAAAACTTATCACTAACAAAATTATAAGAAACTATGATAAACTAGGGTTCTAAGCTAAAAGAGAGGAGGATAAAACTAATTAAGATAAAATAACATTTTCATTTATTTTTCTTCATTCCTTTCTAACGGATACAATGCTTATATAGGTTGATGTATATATAAGGTAAGATAAGTACACCAACCACACAATAACAATACTATCATACAAACTAATAGAATATGTTTACAAGATCCCCTTAGCCTCCATGATCGTATCATTTAAGTTTTTTTGTACCACTTAGGTCCTTTAAGTTACTAGCTAGTGGTACGAAGAAAAAAAAAGTTAAATTACTAATTTGTTACAGTTAAATAGCATAAAAGACGTGAGTGGAACGAAGAGAAGTTAAATGACAAGCTTGTTATGACAAGATAATTTAAAGGACCTCTAGTGTAATTTAGCTAATATTTTATAAGTGAGATATTCCATAAACTTATTGCCTTAATGTTTTTTATTAAAGTATAATGTGCAACTCACTTGTGCGGTTTTTATCGTGTTGTATATGATCTCCAGATTTCCCTCATGACCTAATAGTAGTATCAAAGTCGAGATTCAATTCGATAAGTTTTTGATCAACTTCTTATGTCAAAAGTCTTCTTGGTAAGGTGTTTAGGCGGCGTGTCATGTTGTTGCTTCTGACAACAAATGTGCAAGTGCAAATGTATGCGGACTAAAGAGCTTTTCTTGAATTGGGGCATAAATGAATTGTCAAGACCATACATTAACGTCCATGTGTTGTTGTTTATGATAGATTCGTGTTTTCAACAGACTTTAGTTTTCCATTGGGTGTCAACCTAGTTGGGATGCTTCAGATTCTCTCGGATGCCCAGCCTTTCTCTTGGCCTTATAAAACAAATCTTCCTTTTTTCATTACAAAATTGATTTTGATTTGATGTGTATTCTCTAAGTTTAAAAATTACTCTCTCTGTTTCTTTTTAAGTGTCGCTTTAGAATAGTAACACCAAAATAGTGAAGTGTATTTTTGCACATTTTATTCATATTATACACTCATTTTAATCCACCAATATATTCCTATTTTATTGCACACACTTTCTTTTTCCAATAAATTTAATATGTTATCATTCTCTCGTAACAAACATTTGTTAGTTACTATCTTTAGTACTCTTGATGAAACTTCTTCTTCTTCATTGTCATCTTGTTCTTGCTCTTCTATCTTGTAAAACAAGTCTTCAACTATTTCTCCTTCTTCACCTCCCATCAACGTTCCAATGACTCTTCCACTTTTTCTTCCTTTTGAACATTTACGGAGTCTTTTATTTTATTTTTTATCTCTCTGATCTATTCTTTTACTTTACACTTAAAATTTTTAACAATTACTCCCTCCATTCCTTTTTAAGTGTCTTTTTAAAAAATTAACACCAAAATAGCAATGTGTATTTTTGCACATTTTCTTCTTGTTATACCCTCATTTTAATCC
>Ga0315914_1005373_pt1 | contig 18663 bp, 9 predicted proteins | sample MpolenodulesMG_FD_203920 | JGI IMG/M metagenome (GOLD analysis project Ga0315914, IMG submission 203920) | Medicago polymorpha root nodule microbial communities from Los Angeles, California, United States - elongated nodules | ecosystem: Host-associated > Plants > Roots > Nodule | place: USA... | reverse complement strand
TAGGAAAATGTCTTCGATAAATGGGATACTTTATGTTTGGATAGGGATAACAGAGGTATGAGGGCTAGGAGGTTGAATAAGCTCAATTTATCTTTACTTGGTAAAGGAATTTGGAGGGTGTTGGAGGAATGAGACGGTTTTTGGTATAAAGTGTTTTGGGGGAAGGAGATGATCGGTGTGGTGGCATAATTGAAATAAAAATAGAACGCGGGTTGACATGTTAGGTGAAGGGTAGTTATTCGATAAAATTTAGCGTGAGGTGGGAGATATTGTTTTTGCGTAATTTGTGACTTGACGATGCCTCTTTAACGGTTAGGTTTAGAATGCTTTTTGAGTTGGCTGAGAATGAATTAGATGTTGCATATATGCATTTTATGGGGTGGGAAGTGAATGGTGATGCATGGAAATGGCGTAGGAGGCTGTTTGTGTGGGAAGAGGAGTTGGTGAGGGAATGTGTGGATCGATTGACTCATGTTGTTTTGCAGGTTAAGGTGGCAACCCTTTAATTTTGGAAGCTTCATTCTTCCCAACAGATACATGGTCAAAAGTGCTTATAACAACTTAACTACTGTAGAAGTCAATTTTAATGTGGATTATAATCATGTTTTGTGGCTTAAAGTGGTATCGTTCAAAGCTAACATTTTTTGTTTGGCATATATTTTTTAATCGGATTCTAACAAAGGATAACTTGTTTGACGTATTTTGGCTAATACTGATATTAATTGTTCGGCTGATTGTGGTTGTTATGAAAATAAAGACCATTTATTCATTAAATGCGACCTATTTGGACGACTTTGATCTTTAATTTTTAGTTGGCTAGGTATATCAACGGCTCATCATGAAAACTTACAAGATCATTTTATGCTTGGTGGGCTACAGTGATTCTCCAAAAACTCTTCCATGACCTTAAATATTATCTAAGTTTTTGAGCTTTGTGTCATATGGAAGGAGAGAAATGGGAGAATTTTCCAACATAAGGCTCATATTCTTCAATCTTTAAGCGAAAAGGTCAAGTTTAAGACTTATTGGTGGTTAAAATCGTATTATATTTTGTTCGATTTTGATTATCTTCTTTGGAGAGGCATGATCATTTGGCGTGCTTAATTGCAGTTTCTTAATTTTTCTCAATTGGTTCGTAGCCGTTGCTGTTTTTGTAATATAAACTTCATGAATTGTTAGTTTCTCTTGCAAATCTTGTGTAAGAGGGGCTATATTTGGTTTTTAATATATATTTCTCTAGCCTTTAAAAAAAAATGTTCAAATATAAAAGTGGTTAATACAACTAGATGCGGCGATTTTCCGAAGGAGAAGATTCTTCTATCACAAAATACTTCATAAGCAACAAAATAGTACAATATAATGTTTGGATTTTTGTATTCGACCACATGTGTCTTTTACTTGTATTAGCCGACACATAACCTTGTTTCGGTCAATTCTATGGGACAACCTTTGAATGCTTCTCCCTCTATCTTTACAATGACAACATAGAATAAGATATAGATCCCAAAGAAACAAAACCTATCTAGATATTGCCACAAAGCTCACTTTCCTCCTCAATTATGCCTCTCCGAGTACTCCAAGGTTTTATATTTCTACCAAAACTCATTACTCTGATTTAACTTCATTTTTGTTTTTGTTGTTTATAATTATTGCAATTCATAGAACATATATGATCATCATTAATTTTTCAGTGTTTTATGAGGCTTAATTACTTAGGAAAAGTTTTTCGATTTTATAACATCGATCATGCATACAATACACACATATGTAGCTATAGATATACTAGTAAGATAATGTCAAGGCATTGATACAAAAATTATCTACATTTTTTTTGGTACTGCCAGATATTAGTCAAATGATCTAATGTGGCCCCAATTTTATTTTGTCGCAAATATTTTTGGTAGTTAATCAAATTGTCTTTTAATCAAATTTGGAATTTTATGAACCAATCTAGGAGAAGCTTCTTTACCCTCAAATGATGAGTCAAAGAAGTCAAGTGAACACAAACGTGAAACAATGTTCTTTGTCCTTGGAGGGATAGTAGTGGTCACCATAATATTGATTCTTGGTTGGATTGTATTTAGAAAACGTGTGAAACGATCACCAAATCCAGTGGGAAAGACAGTTCCAAATGAAGGTAGCTTTGAGAAATTTGTTTAAAACTTTACTTTGTTTTATTTTTAAGTGCTTATGATTATATATAATTATATACATGATATAATAATTTTGTTATTTGTGGTTGGTGTTTGGGAAAATAGCTGAACCTACAGAGGTGATGAAGGCGATAATTCCATCCAAACAACAATCATCAGGTAATTCAAAGGGTTGGCATTTGATATAGTCTAGCATACACTAAATTAATGTGTGGTTGGTTCATCATGTCTAACAAATTTAAATTATTACAATTGATCTACCATGATGTCTAACAAATTTAAATTATTAAAATAGAATCACGTCCAATTCTTCCACTAGTCCTAGCTTTTGGCAAAAATGCCGAAATTACTAATCCAGACCCGACTCCTTCACTCATGTGTGTGAATTTTCAATGATCCTTGCCATTCCATCTATCAATAAATAAATAAATAAAAGAATCAGATCTAATTCAACCATAGGATGAAACAACATTTTGTCGGTCTTTGTTTCTCTAAATATCTGATTACCATGAAAAATGGAGGGTTAAATCAAAATAATATATTCACTATTTTCTTTTCATTAAAATTTGTAATTCCTCATTGTCTGCCTATATATTTCCTTTTTTTTATATTCATAAAAGAAAAGTCAGGATTTCAAAGAGGAAAATTTTGGGTAATATGATTTTGGGTGAAGTTTAAAACCATGAATTGTTTGAGCATAAGATAATTTAATACAATTTATTTATGTTAAAAAATTTTAAAAGATATATTAATCCACATTTTTAACGCTTTAAGATTTTGATGATTGATGATGTCGATGTTTTACCAGCAATTCACAATTCCATATACTGTCACATGTATATAAACATACACTTAGTTTTTTTGCCTTATCATTTCTCTCATGTTCAAAATTCTTTTTCATCTTTTTTTCCAATGTACTTTCTCTCTTTTCATGAACAAAAGGAACTAAAACACCCTTGTATGAAATCTTCACCAACCCACATTTTTTTACAATGATGTGCCTCTAAATTTAATTGTCTATCTCACCATATCACAAACACAAAGAGTCTCCCACTTAAGGGAGAGATGTTAATGTGTCATGTGTGGGTTAAACTTCTACATTAGATGCAAAATTAGATACCGAACAAAATATAAGTGAGTTGACCAATATACCTAACATTCTCTTTCATGCAATTTTTTTATCCAACCTTTATTATTTGAAATACCTTCACTTTTGGTGTTTGATGGGATCTAACAATGGAAAAAGGTTCATGTGTTATGTTGAGTTGACAAAGTACATGCTTATTAGACACTATAAAATAATGCGACATTTTTTTTACTTGAGAGTCCATTTTTTAGTAGAATAATTATTCATAAACCTTCAACTCCTTCAATTAACCCCTAAAATTACTGGTAATTCACTCTTTTTCTAATACTTCCACGAAAAAACACTATTTTTTTCTCTTATAATTTTTCTTGTGTTAAGAATACTTTTTTCATATTCTTAATTTTTCTAATTACTTCTACCTATTTTCCAGAAAAATAGTAATATAAAACTCCCTCCATGAAATCACAATTAAATTTATTGAATACAATGAAAGAGAACCTAGCGGTATGGAATGAGTGTTTGGATATTTAGAAAGTATGTAGAATTAAGTGGAACATAGGGATGGTAATGGGGCGGGGTAGGGGTCAGTTCTACCTTTCCCATCCTTGGCCCCGATTACCATATGTTATTCTACCCATACCCAATAGGGTTCGGGTATCCTCGTCTCCGACAAGTTTGGGTATCTCCGCCACATACCCGTATCCGCAGTGAATCATTTTTTTAAATACAAAAATAAGATTTTTTTTTAACCTCAAGGACAATATTGTAATGCAGAAGAGTGAGATTGAGGGTGTGATTTGTACAAGCAGAAGAGGGAGAACTTGAGTGAGTGCAAACACTTATGTCGAACTCTTCTCTAATTTGTTTTTTTCTATATATTTATATTATTATCATAAAGCTTAATCATTTTAATAAAGTATAATATCTTTCAATTCTACATAATATACTTTTTAAATTGATTAAATTTTATGAGACATTCAACATATTATAACACATTTCATTCCCTTCACTCTCTAAACAATCAAATGGAAATTTTATATCATTTTATCGTAAAATAGTCAAATAATAAAATGAAGTATTTTTTTTCTTTTCAATTTCACTTTGTTTTAGCCCACCCCTTTTAAACTATCCAAACGCAGCATTCAAATCAATAGCTTATTGCTGCTCTCAATAAAATTATAGTTGACTTCGTCATTCATTCAAAGAGTCCCTTTAATTTGAAATAAGAAAACCAAAACGAAAGAAAATTGTGGGATACCAAAGTAAAAAATAATACTATGTTGTGAGCACTAAAACAATTAAGTTAAAAACAAATCTGAGAGATTAATTTTGAAGAAATAATAATATAATACTCGATCTAACACTCTGTTTTCAACACTTATTTTTTTATTGAATATAATACACATAAGTCTTGCCATTTTAGAAATGTGTCTCATGTAAAGTGATTAGATTCACATGAATTTGGATATTATTAAGAGATTTAGTGTTGAAAATAGAGTATTTAGAATTAGTGTTATTAGCGCTACTATTATTCTAATTTTAAACTTGTTCTTGCATTTAAAATTTTCATTATTACACCTCTATCAAATTATGTTCATGTTGGATAGGGTCAATGGAGTTCTTTAGTGGGAGCCTTCGGTCTATTAGCTACTTTGATTACCAGACATTGAGGAAGGCAACCAATAACTTTTTTCATGGAAATCTTCTTGGAAGTGGTGGATTTGGACCTGTATATAAGGTATGAATGGATAAGAAAATTGCTCTTTTTATTTTTGAAATTGCTCGTTTTTCAACTGTCTTTCGTCCAGCGACAGCGACAGTTAATTATCACCAGACATTTTTAAAGTCGGTTGAACTGATTTAAAAAGTGATTGACGGCGATTAACTGCCGTTAGATCAGCAACATTTGGAAAAAAGAACAATTTCAAAAGTGAAAATAAATTCTCTCAATATTTGTCGTTAAAGTTAGTGACATAATGAGAGACAATTTTTTTAATTTCTAAATATCACATAACTTTTTGTCAAATAGAGTAGTAGTGATATTTGTTCTCATATCCTGGGATGGAATTCTAAACCACAATATCTATTTATGTTTTGATAGGGAAAGTTGGAAGATGGAAGGATCATTGCTGTTAAGGCATTGTCTCTTAACAAATCTCAACAAGGAGAAAGAGAATTTTTGGCTGAAGTTAAATTGATCACAAGTATCCAACACAAAAATTTGGTTCGCCTTCTTGGAAGTTGTATAGATGGTCCTCAAAGAATACTTATTTATGAATACATGAAAAACCGAAGTTTGGATCTCTTCATATATGGTTGGTATCCCTTCTCTAATTTTATAATTTTTCTTTGTTATGATATGAGGTGATCGAGATTCGAGAGTGATGGCCGACGTAGAACAACAATCCATTAAGGTTGAAGTTGATTGACGGTACCTGCAAGTTTCTAACGCTTAAGTCGTTAGAGCGAGAGTGAGAGACAATTTGGATAGAAGATTGTGTACCTTGTATAGTGGTCGGGGTAAATTTGTACAAATGAGAATATAGTTGTTGAGACTATTATAGACGGAGGTTTCAATATATGACACCGGTGATCATGGAGGGAGAATGATGAGTGAGGAGGCGTTATAGATTGCAAGGATCATATGTCTTGTGACCATTGCAAGCATTATGCTATTCATGGATGAATGAGTGTTGAGCTCATATAGGATTGAGCTTTGACTTAGTCCGGAATGAATCCTCTTAATATCAATTATATTAGACTTTGACAAAGCATGTCAACTCCTCCAACTTATAATTAAATTAATTAATGGTGAGACCTAGGTTGTTTTTGAAGCATCGTAGGTATTTTTCTAACACTTAATGAAAACCAATCACATGAATAAATTTGCATATTGTACACACAAGTTAATTTTTACTTAGACTTGTAAATTTACTCATGTGGCTAATTTTCATTGCATTGCATGTTGAATAAATTACCCACAATTCTTTAAAGACAACAATATAGGAGGGAAAAAAAATCATAATATTTAACAAATTTTTTAATAAGACTAAAAGTTACCATAGCATGTAACAAATATCTTTTTAGATAGGGCCGGTCCAACGGCAATGCCATTAAAGTCATCGTTTTGGGCTCACCAACAAAAATAAATATTTTTTTATTAGATTTTACAAGCAAAGAGACCTATACTATAACAAAAAAGACTTCATATATTCAACCTTACTTTGATCCCACTTACTAAAACAATTAATTATTGGGCCGACCCTGGTTTTAAAATGCTTATTAGTTAATAATTGATAATGTTTGAATTTTTAAACAAATCAATTCATGAAACAACAAGCAATTATTATATGGAAAATGTTTAAAATAGCATATTAAATTTTTTGAAATCAAAAAATTGTTGTTTTCAATATTTTTTATTTTTTTTACTTTTTAACCTAGTGTCACATAGACATCAGTTAACATGAGTGCATAACCCTGGTTATATATATGAAAGCAAATATAGGTGGACATTTCTTTGATTTTGCTAGAAATGTTCAAAGTATCCATTTTTGGAAAGAAGGTTCAACGTATCCTAGAACTAGTAATTACTGCATTCCTTGTTTTGATTACTCTTTTATCCCTTGGTATAATGTTTCTCTTTTAATCACTTAAAATTAACTCAATCATTATGTAATTGTAGATTATGAAAAGATGAAATAGCCTAATTAAGTCAAATTTGTGTTATGATCTATCATTTACCTATTTAAATGTAGGAAACAATGATCAATTTTTGAATTGGAGCACTAGGTATCAAATCATACTTGGAGTAGCACGTGGACTTCAATACCTTCACGAAGATTCACATCTAAGAATTGTTCATAGGGATATCAAAGCAAGCAACATTCTTCTTGATGACAAGTTTTTGCCTAGAATTGGTGACTTTGGGCTAGCAAGATTTTTTCCAGAAGACCAAGCTTATCTTAGCACACAGTTTGCAGGAACATTGTATGTCTTCTATTGAAACAAATTTTACATTTTTATTAAAAAATGTATACTATCGACAAAACATCACTTTAGTTTCTATATCTATCTTAGCAGCCTTTAATGAATGCGTTCATCGTGTTCGACACATAAAAGTGTCCCCATGCGTCGCATGTCAATGTCCCCATTTCTATGTCAATATTTCATAGATGTCTATACTATATGTATTCAATTTTCAAACAATTAATTAATTAATTATCTGCTGCAGGTTTAGTATTGATTGTGTTTTTTTGTTTTGTTAGAGGATATACAGCTCCTGAATATGCTATTAGAGGGGAATTGTCAGAAAAGGCTGATATCTATAGTTTTGGAGTTCTCCTTCTTGAAATTATATGTTGCAGGAAAAATACAGATCATACTTTACCACCAGATATGCAGTACCTCCCTGAATATGTAAGTTTTGAGTTCTTAATTCTTAAGGAATTCATAGCATATCAAATTGGTAATTCTCAGCATTCACGTAGTTGGCATATCGTTGGCAAAGTTGAGATCCGATGTCCATATTTCAATTTAGATTTTGACTATATTTCTTAGCTAAAATACTACCAATCTTGCAATTTGGACCGTCTAATTTCAATTCAACGTCCACCAATATGCCAACTATGTGAATGCGGAGAATATTTTATATCTCTCTCTCTCTCTCGATAGTTTTTAAAATGAATCCTCGCGTTATAGGCATGGAAATTATACGAGAAATCAAGTTTATTAGATCTTGTTGATCCAAAGCTGAAACAAGATGGATTTGTGGAAAAGGATGTTATGCAAGCAACTCATGTGGCTCTCTTATGCCTTCAACCTCATGCACATTTGAGACCACCAATGTCAGAAATTGTGGCATTGTTGACATTCAAAATTGAAATGGTCACAACACCAATGAGACCAGCCTTCCTTGACCGAAGGCCAAGGAAGGACGAAGATAATCATTCTTTTGAAGTAACATCTATGGCAAGCCACTAATTGAATTTATGTTCTCTATGAAGGGAATAAGAGAAGGAATTTGAAGACTATAATAGTGCATATTAAATTCTCATTTGCTTTTGGTGTTTGTATATACATTGTGTATGAGTTCATAAAACTATATATGGTGGGTGTCAAAAGTAAATATCACAATGAATTCAGCAGAAGTTGAATTTCAAATTATATAAAATTCCAATTTTAATTGCGTTTTGTTCACCTATTAAAATAAAGAATTTAAAATTTTGTGAAATTTGAGGTATCCGAGCCATGAGGGACACATTCATAAATTTTGGTCAGTGGGACATGGTTATATACTATACAAGTTGTTTACAAACCTTATTATATGGTGAAACTATTAATTATGCATAAAAGATATATGCATAGTCAATTCAATAATAAAATATAAAGTATGGCAATTTTTTGGAAAAAAAAATGAAACAGGGAAATTACTTTTTGGGGAAAAAATGGAAATTACTTGGACTTTATTGTTGGTTTGATTTGATCAACTTATTTTTATTTCATGAAATTGGTCTGGTGCAATTTAGCTTATTTCTTCGTATTTCTTATTTCTAGACAAAAAAAAACTATGATATGACATGTTTTAAATAACATGACATACAACTCAAGAACGTTTAATCATCCATATGATCATGGAACATTGAAGATTTTAGGTGATTTTGACCATTCCACCCTTTTTTGCATATCTAATACACACTTGCAATGGAAGTGTTGGTTCAATGGTGAAACTCGCGCCTCTCCATGCTCATGGAACATGGTTCAATTTTCAACCGAGAGCAATTAGATGAGATGACATGAGTTTGTTATAGCTTAACTAAGATCATGAGTTTGGGTATGCACAAATGTTAAAATTCTCAGTAAGAGTTTGTCATCCATTTAGGTTTTGTTCTGGACCGGTTAGAAAGTCAATCCATAAAGACATGTGGACACGGAACCCTCGGAGCAAGACATTATGGCTTGGGTGAACACGCTAGTTCCATGCACGTGACCGCATTAAAGCATGCCCCCGCCTTCGTGCACCCTACATGTCCTCCAACGGCTCCATGATGAGGTGCCGTATTTCACGAAATCCGTTAGCGCCTCCTTCTTCTATAATAAGGGGGATTCCGCGTCACCCCTCAAGATACGATTCATTTCCCACACACTTTTACACATTCAACCTCATTTTATACACTGACTTGAGCGTTTGAGTGCTAATGTGTCTGCAGACACCCTTCATTCCAATGTGAAGACCGCACCGCCACCATACTGGAGAACCGCACTGTCACTATTGCATTCATCCGCCGTTACCAGACAAATTATGTTTCATAAATAGACGAAAGATTAATCTCTACGATTACAAAACAATGATACCCTTTACACTAAAAAAATATCCTAGCACACGGTGAGTAAATTTACACAAAAACAACTAAGAAAAGTCAAACCATCTATTCTTTCATTACTAGATCCATTATAACGGTTTTGTATAGTATATTACATTTGTAATTTGTTTTTCCTCAAACTTAATATGTACTGTATTATTCCTTGGAGAACCAAGTTGAAGTATCAAAAAAAGGTAGACAACGTCTTAACTTTTTTCCCTCTATGATAGGTCAAACTGTCTTCTGTTTCATTTATGCATCCTTTTTGTGGAGAGAAATCAGAGGTAACCTAGTGGAAGATAGGTAACAACTAGCCTCACTGTAGTAACAGAATTAGAATTTAGACCTATTTCCAGGTTGTCCCTCTATTAATGTTCCATACAAATGCTACATGTTCAATATGTTGGAGTAAATTCTTGTACATATATGAACACAACCATCATTCATTCAATCAATACTTTCACAGCAAAGAAGTTTTTCAAATTTCAATTCAAGTGAAGGAAAAAATAACTCTGATTTGAATTCAATGCATGCACGTTATAGTGAAAAAAAACACACAATAAATTCTTCTGCATGCATTACCTTCTTCACAATGATTGTCAGCTTTTTCATGTTGGGTCCTTTTATCAAAGAGCACGTGGTGAAGTTTTATTGCTGAAGGAACCAAGTTGGTTTCATGATAATTCAATTTTAAGGGTGGTTCTGGTTTCTTAGATAGGCTCTCATCAGCTATGCTTAAGACCCTGAGGTACAGAATGTTGCTGTTTGGCTCTATTAGGAGTATATGCTTTTCACTAATTTAGGCCTGACTAGCTAGTTAACCATATTTTACAAGACATACATTTATGTTCTATGAAAATTGAATTTCAAACTATTATGTAACCATTTTTTTTAGTAAAATTTATAATTTTTTTAACGTCTAATGTTAGAAAGGATGTCCAGTAGTTTGAAATTTATTGAAAGATAAACAGAATTTGATAAAGAATTGTTCCATCCAAAATTTAAATTTGGATTCTCTTAAACGATTCGTCTTATCTCATTTACCACTTGATTTAATTCAATTAATGTCAAATAATTGTTCTATTCGGAATTCAAACTTAAATTCTCTTAAAAGATTCATTTTAAAAGAACATTTACCATTCAAGTTAAATCACTAAAATGTCTAATTATGATAAAAAAAAAGATCGGTTTTTTTTTTTACATCTTAAATCAATATCAATAATAATTTAGATGACAGGTTAAATTTTCCCTCAATAGTTTTTGGGCTCATGCTAATATAATTTTGAAAATTTTAAAAAATAAATTAACACAATTTTTAGTAGTAATTTCTATCTCTAATATCTTAACACGTGTCATTAATCACGTGTTAGCATTTCTCATAGTTTTAACTTTCATTTTAGAATTGGATTCAAACTTAAGAGCACTACTTAAACTCAAAGTTACCATCTCAACTTGAGCTATTTGTTTCTACAATATATGTAAAAAAAATCTTAAGTGTGATTTGTAAATTGCCATTGGTCAAGTTGAATTGAAGTCAATTAATGAAGTTAGGTACAATTTCTGACCAAATTGTGATGTATCAAGGTCTCTTTAACTGCATATCCGAGGTACCATAGTTAATGTCCTATACCTTTAATAACTCACTTTTTCTCAACTCTACCCTTTATATCTTTTTCACTAATATCATCACCAATTCCTTTTGCTTTGTCTTCACTCACTCAGTACATGATCTTCCCCTTTTCTATCTGTCTCTATCTCTAGTCATTTTATCAATCCTTTTCTTTGCCAAACTCTCTTTTATTTCCTTGCTATTTTTGAAACAAGATTTAGTGCAATGAGATTATCCAAGTTGATATTGATAGTTATGTTGTGTTGCCTTATGTTTTCTGCTTGTGTTGGTTCCAACATGATGGTAAGAAAGACCTTGTTTCATGGTGCAAAGAAGACAAGTGATCAGACACTTCATGTCCACAAATGTAACCACAAGAAAAACAAATTTGTGCTATGCTCTAAGAAGAACACTAACTCAGATGACAAGAGACATGTTCCTACAGGTCCAAATCCATTACATAACAGGTAGAAGTAGAAGCTAGAATACTCATTGGCTTTAATTTGAAGCAATATGAGCAACTTTTTCCTTGAGTTAATGTAGTTCATTTCTGTCTCTCTATTTCAATGTGATTTTTAGAAGATATGTAATTATACCTTTCTTTAGTTAAATTTTGCCACCTTCTTAATTAATTCTCTTTTCTATTAATATTATCTGCCTTTTTATATTTCATTTATCATGTATATGAGAATAACAAGAAGCTAGCTAGTACGTTACATGTAGTTATTTATATATAAGAGTGTGATAAAATTATGCTCGTGTGAGATATTTGAGATATTTTATAAGTTTATGATTTTCTTCCTCTTTGTATCCATAATCCATCATTAGTTAATCAATAATATGAGTTGAGTTTGGTTTGTTAAATAAAAACTCCCTGAGGCAAATTTATTATAACAAGGTAGCCTGATAGCTGAAACTCACACATTATAAATGTGGAGAAGTGGGGTGTCCAAGGTTCGAACCCCGACCTTTGCAGATATCATGTAATGTTCATATCAACTGAACTAAACTTACGGAAACGTTCTAATTGCATTTTATGTTACAAGTTAAAATTTTATTGGGAGGTTTATATTAATGTAAAACCAAATTGCTACTTTTTTCTTTTCTAAAATTTTAAATTTGAACCAATATATATTAATTAGCACTTATCTATTCTGCCGATGAGATTTTGTATGAAACTATACTTTTGAGATTAATAAAATCATGGTACCACCATAATTTCTTTAAATTCGAAGAAATTTCAAACATGTGAATGTATCTTCTGATGATTCTAGGAATGGTGTTTTGGAGATAATTTTTAGTCTTTTCAAATTTATTTATTTATTTGTTTAATTTCCTTTGCTGAACAGAGAATAACATAGTACAGTCTACAGTCAAGTAAAAATAGAGTGCATGATTGGATTTCATAAATTTGTCTATCAATCCATAATTCTGTCAAAATAAAGAAATAAATAAATTTGTTGATGAAAATTACAACGAGCCGCGTGATTTTCAACTACACATTGCAATGTCAAATATACAAACAAATGAAATTGTTATATATTAGGGTTTTGCTAACGAGTTGCTCTAGAGCACTCTTTAAACATTTTATAATAAGAAATTATTTTATAAACCAAATATTTCAATTATCAATATATTGATTACACAAATTTTCATAAAAATTTATTCCCTCCGTCCCATAATAAGTGAGTCTTTTGTAAAAAAATATTGTACAAAAATAATTGATTCATTTCACTTTTCAATACAATATTAATTACGTTTTTCAACTATAACTTTAATTAATATTAATTTTATCGATCATAGTTCATTATCTTCCAAAGCAACATACAATTTGAAACGGAGGGAGAATGTGTTAAATGAGCAAATAGCTCGCTTAATCTGAAACAGATGAATTACCATTTAAAGGTCTTAAAGAGTGCACGACATACTTATTAGTATTTTTATTTTTTTTACAAAACGTTAGGATTTTCCTTGTTAATTATGAAAAAACTGACCTAATAATTAGAGAAGTTTCTAACTCATTTTTGGTGAGAATGAGTGTGATGCATGCATGGGTTAAAAAGAGAAATCAAGTTGTTGTGATCTGATCCAACGGCCTGTATTTGTAAGTATAAACGGCATTAAAGGCAGGAAGAATTGAATGTGATACATATGGGGTATCTCTGTCATGCAGTACTATTAAAATCGAATGGCAAGGGTTTAATATAACACTTACACAAATACTGTCGTTTTGCGTTTGTTTTTCTCCCTCTTTGCATCTGCCTACAACCTACGTTTTGCATATACCACTATGTCTTTCCCTTCTTGTCATCGGTCTCTTTCTATTGTGTCGTATACCTCGTGGTTATGCATGTACGTATAATCACTTGTGTTATCTACGGTCAATTTTAGGAATGTGAGTGAGGTCTAAAGGTTGATGAGGGCCTCGACTGATCGTTGCTACAAAATGCATGTTCAATTAGCAGCTTTTGAGAATGTTTCTGGGCAAAAGGGACATATGAAGTATTGTTGAATAGTGACTTATAATAATTGATTGATGCTACCTATATCGGTAAGATGCATCTTTTCGATAGTCTATATCATAAGAGCTCTAAAGTTAAGTGTATTTTACTTGAAACAATTTTGAGATGAGTGAACTTTCGAGATGTGAGGGATTTTGAGGTTGTTAAAATACGATCATGAGCGACCAACCAAATGAAATATTGGATACGGTTGGGGCCCCTCCGGTTCCACAAAATTCTCTAGTCCCCTTCAATAATATTATGATTTCCGTATTGCACATTATACTCACTTTTAATTGAGAGTGGCGCGTATTTGTTCCTCCCCAACATTAATAATTTACTTCGTACCAAACTAGTTAATCATAATTACCATAAATAATCACGGTTTCATAATCCAAACTATTGTTTATCAATGTTGCATTAGTCCAACAATGATGACAAAGGAGATTCGAATAATCCTAATTGTTGTCTGACCTCTAAAGAAAACGTTTTTAATTTCTATAAACTACTAGTCGCATTGAGCACATAGTTCAAACGTACAACCCAGTAAACCCTTTTTTTGCTTTTTAACTTAAATATGTTAATTAAATTGCTTAGTTTACTACAACCCCTGTGAAGACGATAAACTTATCATTATACTACTTGTTACGGTTTGGTGCTCTTACTAAATATGTCATCAGAACACAATGAATTTGCTCACCTCTTCACTCCTAGCCTCGAAAAAAAAGAGACTCAATTTTAAGGATGGTTTTTGAAAAAGGAGAGAAGTTTATTGACAATTAGTTAGGTTAAAACAACTTTCAAGAGAATTCGACGACACCCATCGGAAGCTTTATACATTTTCAGGAATAGAATCTTTCTCTGATTCGATCAGCCACAGGGTTCCAAAAGGATAATTTACGTGGAATGAAACCAATTGCTAGCCCTAAATATTTGGAAGGTATAGGCTGTACTTTGCAATCCTACACAAAGGTCGCCTCATATAACCAAGATAAGTTAACATTGACACCAACAAGCAAACTTTTGTAAAAATTTACCTTCGGTCCATAAAGCAACACGAAAAGTAAAATAATGGCTTTTATGGTACGCATATCGCACTAACTCTTTTTACCAATTCAACATATCACCGGCAAACTGAAGTGTGGTGACTGTAAAAGATTCGTCATTTTCCACTTGAAACCCGCAGAAAAATTTCAACTTGCTCGCTCCAAAAATAAAAAGTTAAACCATTCATCTGTTACAAGAAACGGAAAAGGGGACAGAGGATCCCCTTGTCTTAACCCACAACCCATCAAGAACTCATCAGTCAGACTGTCATTTACAAGAACCCATGTTATGGCTGTACTTAAACATTCGGACATTCAGCACCTCCATTTAAATTGAAAATTTATCTTTCTCATAATAGAATCAAGATAAAGCATAATTATAATGTTTTTCAAAATCAACTTTGAACATAACCAACTCTCTTTTTTTCTTCTTAATTTCGTCAACAACCTCGTTCGCAATCAAGACCCCATCTAAATGTGTTCTTCCTTTAATAAAATCCAACTGAGTTACAGACACCACCTTGTCAATAATGTTTTTTAATCTTGTCAATAATGTTTTTTAATTGGTTGGCGAAACACATTGAAAGAATCTTATACACACAACCAACCAAAGATATAGCTTTAAAATTCGATGAAGGTTAAGGACTCACCTTTTTTAAAATTAGAGATGTAAAAGTACTATTCAAACTATACACCAACCATCCATTGTTATGAAAATCATTAAATAAAACTTCAAGGAATCATCTTTAAGTATTTACCAAAAAACCAATTTACACCATCCGGACGTAGACTCTTAATGTTGTCACAATCTCAAACTACCTATTTTATTTCTTCCAAGGTAAACTACTAAGTTAACAAAACTCCATCTACCTCTGCTAAACTTTGTATAGGCATTGAAAATAGGGCACTTCTATGGTGTAGTCAAGAAAATGATTGTTTTGAAAAAGTCATTTTGTTTAGCCAATAGCATAGTTGTTGATGCGATGTCAGCTAATGTCTTGCTGATGGACCACTGTAAATTAAATTTTACTTTATTACAAATCAGCCCTTGTACAAAATATTAATTACTTTTGATATATTAACTTATTTTATTAAAAAAAACATTTTTTGTTCTTCATCTGTTCATTTTGTTCGTCATTTCTTCTTCATCTGCAAATTATTCATTTTTCTTCATCTACGTCCCAAAATCGAAAACATGTTCATCACTAACAAAAATCGTTCCAAACCCATTCAAAATCGAAACGCAAAGATTGAGATGAGGTTTAGTTGAACCAGTTCCTTGGTCACTCGAAATCCAATTCAAAATCGAAATTGAAATCCATTCAAAATCGAAAACATGTTCTTCCATGAGGTTTGAAATCGAAATCCAATTCCTCTTTGAACCAGTTCGTATCATTCACTCCTCCCTTGTTCCCAAGTCGTTCTCAAATCACAAAGATTGAGGTGAGGTTCAGTTTGTTCGTTCCAGTTTGTTAGTTTTTTGTGTATCTTTTTTTGGGGGTTTTCTGGTTTTGTTTGGAGTTTTTGGGGTTTCGTTGTGCAATTCAGATTCCATATCTTTTATCCAGCTCTATGTCAAAATTTACTCTTACAATTAGGTTTTTATGACAATTTATTTCGTTTGAATTTTTTGATAATGGGTTGCTTTGTTATGATTGCAGAATTTGTTGCCGTAGGAAGAAGTTGTGGTTTTGTGTGGTTTCTACCACTGGCTAGGGTGGTACCCCTGAATCTATGAAAGTAAATGTTTCTTTCAAACCATTTTTTGATGTTTTACTTTGTGATGTTTGATTATGCAGTAACAAAAACTGATTTTGAATTATCTATAGCAGGTAGAGTCCAGTTGATTAAGTCAGTGGTCCAGAGCATGCTCATACATACCATGTCCATTTATTCTTGGCCTACCCAGTTACTTAGAGAAATGGAAAAGTGGATAAATAACTTCATCTAGAGAGGGGATGTTTCAAAAAGAAAGATGGTAACGGTTGCATGGAAAAAAGTTTGTGCAGAGTATGATGAAGGAGGATTAGGCACAAAATCTTTAATCTATTTAAATGAGGCTACTAACCTAAAAATGTGTTGGACACTGATTCATTCGGACCAGCAATGGGCTTGCATCCTCAGAAAAAGAGCCTTAAGAAATCAAAGAAGCATCAGATATCACATTTTTTCTTCAATTTGGAGTGGAGTCAAAAATGAATTAGAAGTCATCAAGAATAACTCGACATGGATAGTTGGTGATGGCAAGTTGATCAATTTCTAGTATGAGACGTATATGATCTCTTTTCCTATCATTCCTAGATAAGTGCTTCTTGTGTCTTAACACATGCTTGTTGCAAACAAACTGTCTCATTATAATTATTCCACTACTATTTCTCCTAACATCACCTTTCCTAATGGCAAAACCTTTGCATTTTCCATAACGATAATAAAAATCATACGTTTCATCAACAATACCAAATTCAAGTTTAAGAATTTCATCAGAGGGAATGGAACTTACATTCACCAACCTTTCACCTTTTAATGCATCGCTGATTGAACCCTCTTGTTCTACTGATTCATCATGAACATCATCATCAACATCACCATCAGCATCATCTTCAACATCATACGAATTATGATGTTCTTCATCCTCATATAAATCATTTGTGTATTCTACATCAGTGGAATCGACGTCCAAACAATCTTTGTGGTTTCCATGACAACTTTAAAATTAAGAAAATTACAACAACGCATAAGTGATAATCAAGATAAATAACCAAATCCCAAAATTCGACCCCAAATTCGAATAGTGTATTTCAAAAAATTTAACAACGCACAACCTAATTAATCTAACTGGAAAATTAAACTAAATAAATGGAAAGATGTAAGTGGCATGTTGAATTGCTTGTTATGACATATCAATTGAATCTTATTAAATTATTAATCCATTAGGATAATAATTTAATTTTCTTTAACTACAGAGGACAAGATATACAAATGTAATTTAATCCATACAACAAGCAATGGATAAAATCTTTAGGGTATTGTTATTTTCACCAAGAGGGTTAAGGCCAGAGGGAAGTTAAAATTACATAACAAGATTGGTTGTGACAATAACAACATAAAAGATTGAAGAAGCAGATGTCTAATATCAAGGAAAAAATCATTTAGTTATGGAGCTAGTAGTGCACAAATTGGGGAAATTGGATATGAAACCAAATGCATAATTAAGATTATGAATTGTTCATAACAACTTGTCTCAAGTTAGGTTGTATTTTATATATAAACATAACAATTTTGAACAAAAATCTTTCTCTTTACATGTTATTGCTTTTATATAACCAGAACAGTTTTAAAATATGATTTACAATGTTGTAATGGTTGTTTCAGGGTTGCTCAAGCAGTCTTGGCTTACCAGCTTTACCATGAAATGTTTTCTGGTCCAAGATTGGAGCGCCTGGAGAAGAGAGGTGCCAAAAAGCCAAGATTGATGTGGGCGTCAACAAATGTGAAAAATTCAGCTTACGCTAATACTTTTTATGTTGATTCTCTTATTGGACCAGATATAGTAAGCCATATCAGTTAAATATATATCTTTCTCTATATCTTATCTAATGACTATCTAATCGTAAATGATATTTTGACAACAAATTTCAACAATAATTAATCATGGTCAACAGATGATTACTGAATATAGCAAGGTGTCTAACCTCATTAACAATTCGTTGGACATAAGTAAACATAATTTTGAATGTCATTAACCATGTTTTGCAACTATTTAAATATACATAATATTCAGTCATCACGATAGGTGTTCGAATATACATAAAAACAGTGGTTCATGACATTCAAAACCATGATTAATTGTGTTTGGTGGATGATTAACAATGAGTTGCAACTTGTTACATTATTAACCATGCCCAATT
>Ga0315914_1005372_pt1 | contig 18665 bp, 9 predicted proteins | sample MpolenodulesMG_FD_203920 | JGI IMG/M metagenome (GOLD analysis project Ga0315914, IMG submission 203920) | Medicago polymorpha root nodule microbial communities from Los Angeles, California, United States - elongated nodules | ecosystem: Host-associated > Plants > Roots > Nodule | place: USA... | reverse complement strand
TTCAACCCCCCCCCCCCCCCCTTATTGTGTTTTTCTCACCTTCACTGTTGAGCTAGACCTAATGGGATCACAAACTCCCAACCCAACCACCTAGACACCTGATACCACACTGGAAGGATACAAGGGCACGAAAGGAACAAGTGCACCGAAGACTCAGACGGCGCCGCACTGAAAACACACCCTAAACCCCCGACCGAGAGCGGGACGCCACAATGACTAAGGTTGAGCCTAGTAGGAATCCTATCAAGGATAAGCTGCCAGGAGAAGACAACGACTTTCGAAGGGGCACCAGACTTCCAAACCCGAGAGACCGCCTACAGGACCATTCCATCCGAGCCATCAGCACCCGGCAAACTAGCTAAGAGATGAGAATAGGCCGATTTCACCGAGTACCGACCATCAGAACTGAGGGTCCACGACCACTCATCCTCACTGTCGGAACGGGAGAGCCTGGTCACCACTACCAGTAAATCATTCAGTAAATCATTCTATCATATCTGTTTGAAAAAAACCAATAAGCTTATAACTTATAAACTCATAATTAAAAAAAGGATTGTTTTGTTATTGTCATTTTATCATGAACTTTTAGCTTATTTCAGTAATTTATAGCTTATTTTACAAGTGCTCCTTCAAAATAGTGTTAAATAAACTTATCATTTTCTCTTCCATTTATACCCTTATTATTTTATATAAATCATTCTCCATCGTTACAACTTCCACCACCATTTTTTCACCTTAGAGGATGCAAACTGCCATCAACTAGACTGATTTGTTGTCGTTCACATCTCCATGTCTCTACCTCGAGTTAGAAGTCCCTCGTTTTGATGGAACAGAAGCACTGGGGTGGATCTTCAAGATATCCTAATTCTTTACTTACCATGATAAGAATGGGCAGATCATATCCTAGCCCTGATTTCTCCATGCTTTGGAATCTCGTTTCGCACCACCCGTGTATGATGACGGCCTTGAGGTAATATGTTCAAGCTCAATCAAACATCTTGTGTTGTTATGTATTTGAGTGTGTTTGAGTCATTGGCTAACCAAATTGTGGGCTTATCTTCTCTGGGTCTGTTGAGTTCTTTCGTTTTCAGCCTCAAGGTGGAAATTCGACGAACGGTTTTGGTGCTACAATTTACCTCACGATCCCAAAGCAGCTAGTCTATCTAGGTTGCAGGAGAATAAATTATAAAACCGACGCAATGTTGTATGCCCTCAATCATTGAAAAGTTGTGGGTCCTCACAATGCCCTTCTTCCGTCGTCGAATTCATCCACACCATCACCTTATATGTTGCCTACATCTTTCAAGCCTCTCTTTCATCAACTGAATGATACCCAAATGGAGGACCTTCAGGAGAAGGTATTATGTTATAATTATGACCATAAGTTTCATTGGAACCATCATTGTTATGGTTGTGTGTTCCTTCTGCTAGCTGACAACGACAACTCAATAACTTGACGTCGATTCCAATGTCATTTTAGATCACTTGGGAGATTCGTCTGAGTCTCATGTTGTTTTTGGGTTAGGTTCTGACAAAATTCATCCCAACTCAATGATATGTCTGATTTACCACATTCATAGACCTTTCGGGTTACGGGCCAAATCTCTTCACACCATGTCAACATCTTTGTTGATAGTGTGAGTTGATGGTAATCGTTTAGCAAGTAATAAGTGTAAATAGAGTATCATATATACGGAGATTGTTATTTCACTAGGAAATTTACATTATTTATTTAAGAATATAAAATAAATAAATAAACAAATAAATAAATAAAAGTAAATGGAGGAGTTTGTGCAGTTTGATCTGTTTGCTCAGAGCGAGGGTTTAGAAACCTGTTTTTTATTGCAGAATTTTAGCGGCGGTTAGGATTCCTCGAATCCCCTCTATTCATTTGTTGGAATTAAATAAAATAATAGTTAAGTTTATTTAGGGATTGGTTAAATGTCTTCCATTTAAGTGATGAGTTTGTGGGTTTTATTTCCCTCCAGCTGCCAAGTTGCAACCTTACACTTGAATTTCTACATGCGTCAATTCTTAAGGTCGTGAATCTTATAGGGGGATTCACATTCGCATGTAGATTTATATGGAGTTTTTACTGTCTCTGAGGTAATTGAAGCATAGATTTAAATTAGAGTTCCTGAATTCGCAATGGTCCTAAAGGTTCCCTCATTTATGAATCTTAGAAGTATATCAAAATACTCTCCCTCTTGATAGTTCTACAAACGGGTAGCCATATCTAATCTACCTTACCAAAGGATGTAAGAAGAGTAAAATTAGTATGCTAGTTCCTAGGTTGGTTAACATTGTTATCTTAGTTACTTTCTGGTTTTTCACCAAACATTAGGTATATCATTTCCCTAATTACGGTTATCTCAGGGTTGTCTCACTTTCGGTAAAATCATTATGAATTTGCATAATAAAATTAAACAAAATTCATAACATAACTGAATAAAAAGACTTAAATTAAATAGATACAACAAATAAAATAGAGCTTCATCTTAGAACTTTGTTATAATAGGGTTTAGTTACTCATGGTAACTAAAGGCAAATTGCAAAAGAAATAAAACGTACCATATAGACTTAGAGTGAGGAGAGACTCGTCCCTTGAGGCTCATAGTGCTTACCTTTCTCTTGAAACGCTTGAATTTTCACTTGGATTGTTAATGTTTGTAGCTTTAAGTTCTTGTTCCGATTAATTATGCTCTTGTATAATGCACTATTACCATTTAATAAGTTGGATAGCGTATATATTATTAAGACTAGTGAAAAGACGGGCACTCACGTGCACGTCTTTCCGCTCTTTTTATTGAGCTAACTTTTGAAAATTATGAACGGTATTTTTTTTTTATTGAAATTTTGGTTTTGATTAAAAGTAAAAAAAAATAGATGATTTTTTCTTTCACATTATAACAAATAAACTAACTATGATCAACTATTTCAAAGACACCAACAATATAACAAAAAAATATAATCTAAATTTTTATTTTTTTAATGACACCAACAACAATCTTTATTATATAAAAAATTGTTTAAGGGTATAATTAAAATAAAAAAGAGTATAAATATACTCATCTAATTTGTTACATTTTTTTTTCTTTAAAAAAATTAGTTTGTTACATTTTTTTAAAGGATAAAGAAATAAAAATTAGACACATATTTATAAATATACTCATTGTATTTGTTACATTTTTTTAATATTTAAATTTATTCTTATCTATTTGTAACATGTGTTATTTTTTGTATTAAAAATTGAGGGCATTTTTGAAAAGGGAAAAAGACAGTCCAAAATAGCTGAAAGGGTTTATTTTCTATTTATATAGTATAGAATAGATAAAAACCTTTATAAAATAAATGAAAACAATTAGAAATTCTGGGGGTATTACACTTAGGTAAAATTATCTTCCATCAATATATAAATGATAACTAATTAATTAATAACCCTTAAAAAAACCTAATTAATTAATATGTAATATAAAATAAACAAATAAATGATATCAATATTTAAAAAATTAGATGAGACTATTTTACAATTGTTTTATATGATATTTAAGTTGCTATGTAAGGTTCCCAAGTTCATCTATTACTATGTTGTCACTTCAAACAAGCAATTATTATGTGAAAAACTATTATATACCAACGCCAACATGAGAACTAGTGTTTTCGTCTCTCTGTTTTTATTGACGTGGAACAATAAAAATTGTTACTAAATAAGTGAGTGGTGATATTGAAAGAAAAAATGTTTCATCAAAATATAACTTTTTTTATATAAGGTAAGTCTATAGTTGTGGATTGTTCTTTTTATTATCATTGATAGTTTCTATTTTAATGAAATTTAACTATTTTTTTAATTAAAATTGTATTATAAAAATTGTTAAAATAATTTAAATTAATGGTGAATTAGAAAAATACAAACAAAACAAATCCAACCAAAAGGATATATCCCATTTGTATATCGTTATAGAATAGATATGATGGAGTGAACACGACATAAGACAATTGAAGGGGACGTTAACCAATTAATATAGAGATGTCAATGCATATGACTAATTTAAAATATATACCACATACTAGGTTATAAATATAAATAAAGTATCTTGACCAAAAAATATATATAAATAAAGTATAATTAAACCAATAAACTAGCTGAATTTGAGTGTTGTTCACACATGATGGAGTCGATGTTAACCAATTAATATAGAGATGTCAACGCATATGACTAATTTTAAAATACATGCCACATGCTAGGTTACAAATATAAAGTATAATTAAACCAATAAACTAGATGAATTTTGTAACCGTCCGATTTTAGTTAGGATTATTTTAATTATTTATTGTGTGTATTTATGTGTGTTTATATGTGCTTATTTGCTTAAGTGTATAATTGTGTGGGGATTAGATGATTTTTAGCCTAGAAGGGTATTTATGTGAGTTTCCTTGGTCATGTTATATCACAGGGTGGTATAGCAGTAGATCCGTCTAAGTTTGATGGGGAGTTGCAGTGGGAGACTCTGAAGACTGTTTTTAAGATCAAAAGTTTTCTTGGTTTGACGGGTTATTATCGGAGGTTCATCAAAGGATTTTCTAAGTTGACTTTACCGTTGACGCAGTTGACTCGGAAAGGACAAGCGTTTGTTTGGGATTCTAAGTGCGAAGAGAGTTTTCAAGAGTTGAAGAGGAGGTTGACTTCAGCGCCAGTGTTGATTTTGCCAAATCCTAAGGAATCTTATGTTGTGTATTGTGACGCTTCTAAGATGGGTTTGGGAGGTGTGTTGATGCAGACTCGTCAGGTTGTGGCTTATGCGTCGAGGCAGTTGAAAGTGCATGAGAATAATTATCCGACTCATGATTTGGAATTGGCGGCTGTTGTGTTTGTGTTGAATATTTGGCAGCACTATTTGTATGGGTCCAAGTTTGAAGTGTTCAGTGATCATAAGAGTTTGAAGTACTTGTTTGACCAAAATGAGTTGAATATGAGGCAGAGAAGGTGGTTGGAATTTCTTAAGGATTATGATTTTCAGTTGATTTATCATCCAGGAAAGGCGAATGTTGTGGCGAATGCTTTGAGTAGGAAGTTGTTGCATATGTCTGCATTGATGGTGAAATATTTGGAGTTGATCGAGCATTTTTTAGATTTGAGTTTGGTAAGTGAATTGACTCCGAATGGTGTGAAGTTGAGAATGTTGAAGTTAACAAGTAATATTTTGGAGGAAATCAAGGAAGGTCAGAAGGCGGATTTGGAACTTGTGGATCGTGTGGTGTTGGTTAATCGATGTAAAGGAGTGGACTTCAGATTGGATGAGAATGGTGTTTTGATGTTTCGTGATAGAGTTTGTGTATCGGATGTACCTGAACTTAAGAAGCGGATTTTGGACGAAGGTCACAGGAGTAGTCTGAGTATTTATCCAGGAGCCACGGCGATGTATCAGGATTTCAATAGATTCTTTTGGTGGCTTGGAATGAAGAAGGATATAGCAGATTTTATATATGCTTGTTTGATTTGCCATAAGTCTAAGATTGAACATTAGAAGCCGTCGTGTTTGATGCAATGCAACCTTTGTTTGTACCGGAGTGGAAGTATGATAGTATATCTATGGGTTTTGTTGGAGCGTTGTCTAAGACTGTGAAGGGAAGCGATTCCATTTGGATGATTGTTGATCGGTTGACGAAATCAGCACATTTTATTCCTATCAAGACCGGTATGTCTATGGCGAGGTTGGCGGAGATCTACAGTGAACACATTATCAGATTGCATGGTATTAAGCAAAAAAAATCTCCAACCCGCCACGAATTAAAAAAAGTTAATAAAAATAATACATACGAAAATTTTGGAGGGTTGACAATAGAATGTCACATAGGCTAGAATTGCTGAGATTGTTTGCATTGAATAGCTAACGTAACTTGTAAATAAAATTCCTTTTTGTTAATAGTTTAGATTTTTTTTTTTAAGGAATGTTAATAGTTTAGATCTTATCGAAGATGAAGTGTACATGAAATAAGGCATATAGAATGGATGTTATCCAAGTAATATAGAGATGTCCACGCATAGGACTAATTTTAAAATATATGCCACATGCTAGGTTACAAATATAAATTATAATTAAACCAATAAACTAGAGGAATTTGATTTTTTTTATTTTTTTTTATTTTGAGGGAAGTGTTGTTCACTTCTTTACTACTATATCTATATATTGAGAGGCATAGAGTATCCACCAAAACATACAAATAATATATATATGCTCATTAAGGGAAATAAAATGAATTCTGTTTGTTCTCTTATCACACTTTCCCTTTCCTTCCTCCTCTTTGTTTTCATCACAAATATTTCACTAGTTTTCTCAAATGACAATGTTGAGATAGTAGTGGACAAAAATGGTATCCCCCTTATCCCAGGTATCAGTTACTACATTTCTCCAGCAATTAATAGTGGACGAATAACACTAGGTAAAACTGTTGATTCGGATTGTTCTTTTCTTGTGTTACAAGATGATGAGAAAATGATTTTCGGTCGACAAGTGAAATTCAGCTTATTCGCCGGAATAATCCCGGCTAGTTTAATCTTCACGAATACCGCGCTAGAGATTGAGTTCGTATATAAAGATAGTTGTGTTGAATCATCAAAATGGTTGATATTTGTTGATAATGTTAATAAGATCAAAGCATTTGTTGGTATTGGTGGTCCTGAAAACTATCCTCAAGGTACACAAATATTGAATGGAACATTTAATATTAAGAAATCTGGATCTGAAAATGCTTATAAGTTTGGATTTTGTACTAAGGAACCTCCTAGTTGTTTGGATATTGGGAGGTATATGAGTATAGCTGAAGAAGGTGGAAAACGTTTGACTTTTAATGCTACTGAAGATTTTGAGGTCGTGTTTGTTGCTATTGCTACTTGAATTTTAACTAGATTATGTTACTTTAAATTTTTTTTATGAATTATGTTCTTGCACAATTTAAGCTGGCATTTAATCAGTCGAATAATATATTGTTTCGTGTTCCTTTTGCGCACTTTTTTTTAACCAAAAAAGATATTTATTTGTTCAAATTGGTAAAATACATCGAAAACAATGTAAATTTAATGTAGCTAAAAATGAACATGATGAATCTATGAACAACAAAAGTTGAATATTTCAGTCAGCAAATATAATCATATTGATACACCATTTGAGACAAATACATGACAGAGAATCAAGTAAAAGTGTGCCTTGTTAGCTATGAAGCACGGATACGGACACTGCTAATATTTGAGAAAAGTACATAAATTAGTGTAATTATATGTGTCGGTGTCGGACACCGGGACACCTCTAATCTGAGGAGCGTTCGTGCTTCATACCTTGTTAGTAGTTCATATCACAATTACCTTGCAAGTTTACAAAGCAGGGGGAAATCATTAGCTGCTGAAAGCAAGTTGATATGATGCAGAAAGTGGCCAACCAGTTACAAAAAGAATCTAATGAATGAAACCAAAATGAATAAACATATCCAAAAATAAGGCTCTAGTTGGAATACTTCATACTAGTTCTGCATCAAAGACATCATTATATAGATATGTCCTTCAGCAAAGGGAATCTGGATCAGAAGTTTCTGTTTTTCTCTCTTAAACTTCATTTTCTCTGTGAATGTCACCAAACAAAACATAAATTATATTGCTCGGAATTAACTTCATTACAAGGACCACTCTTTTTAAATTACGCTCGCAGCCACAATTGCGATTGCAATATAAAAGATTTTGTAGTCTCCCCAACGGCATCACAATTACAATGTCGACCATATCAGCTACATTTTCCTGCAATACAAAGGTTTGCAGTGTAACCACAGACACAATTTAGAAACATGCTTCAAACAATTAAGTGCCACCATAAGAATCATTGGTCTTGTGAGTGTGTTAGTATGTACCAGCGATCAACAGCAAGCTCAGCATTTGATTTTGTGATCTATTTTCGTATTGTATTCTCTAACCTACATAGCCTCTTCCTCTTCCTTTGTTTAGATCTTCCAAAACTATGAAGGTGAATTTATAAAAGTCTTACGATCAAATGATTAAGGGTTACATTTCAACGATGACTTCACTTCCATAACCAAACATACTTTCCAAAATATTGTACAACTCTTCTGTCTTTGGATTAGATTGATCAAGTGAAAAGAATTGATGAACTTTATCATCAACCTCAATCCAGCTACATCCTGGAATCTTATAAGACTTTTGTTGCTTCAATTTGCACCACACATTCCTCATTTCATCCCACTTACCTAGTTGACCATATATATTAGCCAACATTGTACCATAACCTCCATTATCTGGATCAATTTCAACTAACTTTTTGGCTGCAAATTCCGCCAAATCGGTACGGCCATGAACTTTACATCCATTGAGCAAAGAACCCCAAACTACTTCGTCAGGTTCCATGCTCATTCCCTTCACAACATCCATCGCCTCATCAAACCGACCCGCCCGACCAAGAAGGTCAATCAAACACCCATAATGCGCAATCTGTGGCTCTATCCCATACTCCTTAATCATCATTTCAAAATAGCTACAACCTTGTTCAACCAAACCACCATGAGTACAAGCATTCAACAACCCAATAAAAGTTACCTCATCGGGTCTCACACGACCACCACACTCCACCATCTTCTCAAAAACCGCAATTGCATCCTCACATTTTCCATGCAACGCATAACAATTTATCATTGAATTCCATGAAGTCAACCCTTTACATCGGTCCATATCAAAAACCTTCCTTGCCAACTCCAAACTCCCACACTTCCCATACATATCCACAAGCGCGTTCGACACAAACGAATCAACCACAAACCCATGTCTATAAACATAACCATGTATCCATTTCCCAAGCTGAAGCATACCACCATGACCACAAGCCGAAAGCACACAAACCACCGTAACCTGATTCGGTTTATTCCCCTTACAAAACCCTCCCTCACCCAAACCAGCCTCAAAAACCATTTCTCTAAACAGCCTAATCCCCTCTGAAAAAAACCCATTCTGAGTACACCCACTAATCACCGCATTCCAAGCCGGAACATCCCGATCAACCATTTCATCAAAAACCATCAACCCCATCTCAACATCACCCACTCTCAAATACCCAGAAACCAAAACAGTAAAAACCACAACATTTCTCTCAGACATTTTATCAAACACCTTATGTGCATCCCTTAAACCCCCAAAAACCTTCGAATATGAATCAACAAGCGACGTTTCAACAACCGGGTAATTCAAAAAACCACTTTTTACAATCTGGGCATGCACCAAATCAACTAAAAATCGTTCCTTTACTGATTTCAACACATGGGGGTATATAAAATTATTAGGTCTAATATTACTATTGAGCATGGTTTTGAAGAGTTTGAAAGCTGTGTGTTGGTGAGATGAAAATGCAGTGATGATGGCAGTGAAGAGGTAGATATTGGGAGAATGAATGTGGTTGAAGATTTGATGAGCATAGTGAAGATTTGAGAGATTGAGGGAACAAAAACGAATGAGTTTGAAAGCATAGAAATGGGTTTGGGAATGACCAAGTGTTGTTAAGTGTGATTGAAGTTGTTTTAATTGGTTTATGTGATTGATTTTGGTTAGGATTGTTGTTACTAATTCGTTTAGGTTTCGTTTCATTTGATTTGGTTTATGTTAGAGTATGGTTTTTCAAATTTTATATGATTGTTGCAATTGTAAAGAAAACAACGAAAGTGAAGAAAGAGCACGTGTTGAAAAATAATCATAATTTAAGATAATATCAACTAATCCTAATCACTCAATATATCAAAATTTTAAGATTGTTTTTGATTTGTGTTAATCAAAATACTTATTTATCATTATATCTGTTAATGTTAGCATTGAAAAACTATTTTAACGGCAAAGATTATTTTGATTAACGAGGTACACAATCGAAGAATATTTTAGAATTTCAATACATTGAAAGATTATTGTGACTATTCGTTACATATTCAATAAACAAAATGACTATTACAATTTTTTTTACAGATATCATCTTGCGCGCAAAACTACATCAATTAAGATTTAACACTAGAGTAGTCTCAAAGTTGCATTCTTAGACTAATTAATTCGAACTTAGAAATTCTAATTAAGTTGGAATAGATCTCTACCATTTCATTCAAGTGTCGTTGAGTGAAGAATAAGAGAAAATCTTATATAGTCACAACCTCAAATCAAAAAGATTTGAACATATTCACATAAAATAGAAAAAATTAAAAGAGAATAAAGTTCAATTATATAAATTGATGTGATTAAATGTTTTTTGTTTTTATTTTTATTTTATTTTATATGAGTGTGTTTAAATCCTTTTGATTTGAGATTACGACCATGGTATACTTTCTTAAAAAATAATTGTTACGTGACATATGTTTTCTTTACACAAACAAAAAAAAAACAGAGAGAAAAAAATAGAATAATTACTCTCACCATTTTTTTATGTTATTTTTATTTTTTTACATATATTAAGAAAGTTAATTTTGTATGGAAATAGAAATCATAAATGATTTTGCAAAATTAGCTCTCACACTTAATCTTCTCATTCATGACCACCATAGTCCAGCCTTATTAGGAAAAACTTGGACAAGACTGACCTAAGAACTGTTTGAGATACAATAAATGAAACCAACTTATAGTTGAACTTCATCATAACTTTGTGCATAACTTATAGTTCAAGTTATACTAACTTATATAGTTTTTTTTTTTTAAGAAGTTAAACTAATCCCTTCAAATTGACACCAGAAAGAATCGAACCTGAAACCTTGAGGAGGAGCACACTCTCAGGTTCCAAGCCAATACCACTAGGCCAACCCAAGTGAATTTACTAACTTATATAGTTGTACACTTGTACCGTAAGTTATACTATCACCACTTCTTTTCTGATCACCTCTTTGGTTGAGTCTTATTTGAGGTTATACTAACTTATATATAGTTGTACTTCATCATAACTTGGTGCATGCAAAATGTAGGCATTATGCCCTTCAAGTCTTCAACGGACCACTTTGTGGGAGGATTGGATTAAACCACAAACAAAAGTGAAGACATGATTCAAGTGATGAATTGATGGCACACTCAAGGGTAACAAAAGAGAAAATACTGCAATAATAATGGATCATTATTAACAGGTGAGGTGGAATAAGAAAAATCTTCATCTCACCTGAAAAAAAAAATTAATAAGAAAAATGACATTTTATTTAAACTTGATTTTAAAAGAAATCAGCACACTTATTGACCTTTTATGTTTAGGGTCAAGTGGAAGTCCAAAAATTTGTCATAATCGAAACTTGGCATTCACTAAAAGAAACATTTTTTGATAAAATCTTACTTTTGATAACACCATAAATAAAATAAACATTTTTTAGATGGACTAAACGACACAATGTTTGATTTATCAATTTCAATATATATTTTCAATTGAGCTAGGATTTCTTTGTCTTATCATTTGTCAAATAGTATCACTTGAGTCAAAACAATCGAGGTTTGAATTTTAGCCACAATATTTGATTTATCAATTTCATATATTTTCAATTGAGCTTGGATTTCTTTGTCTTATCATTTATCAAATAGTATCCCTTGAGTCAAAAATAATCAAATGGTAAGCACTACCACGTGGATTTTATAGCTTATGCCACATGGTACATGTGAGTCAAGATTTGAGAGAGCACATATCTACCTTGACCTTTACTTCAACGATATCCGTAGGCATTTTCTACTAAAGCCTTATAGAGACAACACCTTCATGATTTTGTATGGTACACAAAAAGTTTCACATGTGTTAAGGGTTGAACATACTACAATGATGTTTTTTTTTCTGAGGTGATAGTGATACTATGATGAAGATAACCACAACCTCTTTGTGCATACCAATAAAAGTGGTGAATAATAACAATTCACCAAGGGATACGAGGAAGACAGCATTGGGTGGTGCAACGAGATAGGGATGATTCCAAATTTCAATCTGTCAACATTTCTAAGGAGAGATAGAAAGTATTTAATGAAAGATTTTGATATGTTAAATGCATCTTTGAACCTCAAAATATTAGTCTATGACCTCCTACATAAGATACCCTAATTAACAACAAAATCCAGCAACTAATCATTTTCATTTATTATTAATAATATTGAATTAATTGAAAATCAATTACTTACATTAAGAGTATCTCCATTGGCGCTCTTATTAAGAGGTAGCTTAAGTAGTCTCTGTTTTTAATTGTCTAATAAACACTAATTTACTCCAACCCAACAACTAATCCCTTCAATTTTAACATTGAATTCATGCATTAATTTTTTATTTGAAATATGATGAAAGAGATTGAATAAAAATGCAATGAAACCACATTTCTGCAAAAGAGAGGCAATGCTTTTACAAGTCTTGCATCTCAAAAGCAATCCTTCTTATTTCTTCTCCAATGGAAGTAGCTAGTAAGCTCTATGTGCTATATTAGACAAAACATCTCTCATTGGAGATGCGCTTGCAGTAAAATGTGTGGTAAAGTGCATAATTTCTACCAACCGATAAAAAAAATTGTCACTTATTACAATCTTATCCGGCTCAAAGCATTAGTCTCTACAGTTGCGTGTAGAGAATACTCGGTTCACAAGAAAAACTTTAAAAATTCATTTAATATATCAAACACAACCAACAAATTTAAACAATCCTTCAAAAAAAAAACAAGGGCACTACTTTTCACACCCCATATTTCACCCAAAAAAAAAAACTATAAAAAAAAATACACATTTTCTAAAGGTAAACCTTCAGACAGCATAATTTCTTCAGAAATACACTTCCATAAAACACAAAATTTGTTTTATCCAAATATGTACTTTCAAAGTCATGCTTTGCCTTTTCACCATCAAACATTCATATATATTACCTACATGTAACATGCTTGAAATTAAAAGAAAAACTATAGAAGCAACAAGGATCAACTTTGTAAGGTCAAAGTACTGGTATAAATCATTAACTGTGCTAAATTTCTTACAAACACATGGGCAACAATTGGAAAACATGCCACTAAATTGGATTTACAGTGCCAAAATTGAGTAAGAAACCTATAAAGTAATAAATGTAAAATAAAATAAAATTTAAACCAGAGCCAGACCCTTATGCAAATTGCAGAGTTCGGCTTCTGACAAAGTTCAAATATAGAACAATTTGCAGAAGGTAATAGTCTCATCATCCCAATACTAACTTTTGGTATGACATGAGGCTAAACCAATCAACTTCAACAGTTGAAAACAGCAATTGCAATGTCAGATTGGGAATGAAATCTTCCCTTTTTGGTTCACAGTAACACTACACAGCTAGAAAAAATTTGACAAAACTCACCTGTATTCAATGGTGATTATTGGATAAAGAAAGAAATCAGAACTTCTCATCTATCCAAGAAAGAATCAAAATGTTAACCAATTTTGAATCCTATTTTGTCAAATTAATTCTGGCTATTGAGCACTTTCTGGGTCCTTGCTAGAAGCCTTTGCATATCCTCTTCCCTCTGTCCTCTTCTGGAGTTATTCTACGGATAACTTTCTTCATTCCCTCCTTTGTTCCCCCAAGTTTTCCCGTATCAACTTCCTTCATTACCTCCTTCGCTCCCCCAAGTTTTTCAGTATCAACGATCATTTCCTCACGATTAGTTTCCTTTACAACACTATCCACATTGTTCACCATGTTTTCCTCCTCTGCAACTTTTATTACCTCGAGAAGTTCACATGGAGTAGCAGCTGGGTCCAGAACCCTGCAACCCTTTGGGGCATTAGGAGCTTCTTCGCCGGCAAGTAAGCGTGAAGGTACCTGATGAGAGAATCGAAGCATCTCCTTCCTCGGAATGATCTTGATCTCTTTCTCATCTAAGTGGTGGTGAAATACTGCCTTGAACCCGGCAACCTTGACCAGAGGAATAACAGTTACGCCACGTTCTTCAACAAAATCCTCAAGTACTTCAACCATATCAAACTTGTGTATCACATCACCTGCTGTTCGCTCGTTCCAGTCAGGAGACCAATTCCTATAGACGGCCCATACCTCCCCTTTTTGAGGATATATACAAATGGCTCCATCATTACCTTTTTTCCACCTAACCTTCTGAGAGAAAAAATGGATCGAGTTAAAGATTTCCCGTCTGCCAATTCTGAATTCGCCACAAGTTTTTGGAAAGCCTAAAGCAATCCAATTTAAGGGGCCTGGTTCAATGTTGGTATTTGGGTAGAGCCAACTGAGCTGCAACTTGAATGGATTTAGAGAGATCACTCTGTGAATCATAGCATAACGTCGAGGCATCCCATCAGCAACATCATACGCAGCCCATACTTGCTTTTCACCAAAAGAAGTTTCAGTTCGATCCTTATAAATATCATTGAAATCAGGATCTGGAACATCTACTAGCATTGCATCCAAAATTTCCGTGCAATTGTAATCAATGGTAGGAGCTGCAACTGACTTGCAAGCCTGCAATCTATTCCCCACACCTTCTGACTTCCCAATTTTATTTTGACCGCAGATCTCAGAGTTTCTTGCGGAAAATTCTCCTTTCCAATTTGCTTTCTCAAAGCAGTCTCTACTCTTTTTCCCCACTGATTTACCAACAGTATTTGACTGAAACTCCTTGAGTTTCTTGGTAATTACTTTTCTAGCTTTCTCAACAAGAATATTCTGAAGTTCAACTGGGGAAAGATCTCTAGTACAGTTGAACTTCTTGCCTAAGTCAGATGCTCCATTCGCCTCCATGACCCCCCTTTTCCTCTTAGCCGGATTAAAGTAACCTTTTTTCGAAACATTCTGCTTCCTTCTTAAAGCCTCTTCCCTTTTGGTAGCTGCTTGTGCCTCCTCGCGATCTCGCTTCACCTTACCATATGCCTGCTGAACCACATTTGCAGCTTGAGCCACATTAGAAACAGAAGTTTTTGTGAATGGAGCCCATTGGAAACTGTTATTGTTAGACCCTGCACCAACATTTGGAGCTGCCATGTTGTTCTTTCCGGCATTAAATTTGCTCTTATTTGGTCCTTGGTTATCGGCCTTTTGCTTAAAATTCCACGAAGTTCCAGGTCTGATACCACTTTTGGGAGGCGGATTAGTTTCTACAGCCACAAATGCATCATGACAGTTAGGACAGACGAGTTTAAGGTTAAGATACTTTACAAGATACTCATACTGCATATGACATTGATGGCAGGTAGTCCAAAATGTGGGTTTTGATGTATTGGCAGAGGATGAAGTGGGTTCTTTAGCCGTATTCTTATGAGTCTTTCCACTTAAAGGCGTTTTCTTCTTACTATTAGCCCCATTAGCCGTTGCTTTTGTCGATGAACCACCAAAAATGGTTGAACCTTTCTGTGGTTTTGCTTTTATCTTCTCATTATAAGCTCCTCTTCTATCCTTATCGGACAGTATACTCCATGCCTCTGAAATAAGCCTAAAGGCCCCATCGGATCCGCTGGACTTGTTCTTGTCAGGGTGAAGCATGAGAGCTAGCTTCCTGTAATGCTTTCTAACTGTATCCTCATCGGCATGGGGGTTCACACCGAGTATACCATACCAATCTGCCTCTCCTTTCACTTTATTCTCAGCAGAAATATACACGTCGAGTGTAGCTATCATTTGAGGAATACCCTCAAGGGAAGGAAATAAATTATGGGCTTTCAAAGCAAACTTCTTTGCTCCCAAAAAGTCCTTTGCTTTAAACTTCTTCTCAGCGATTTCTTTAGCTCTGGAGGCCTCATCCTTATTGCACTCCATTTCACTCACCTGCCTTCTTGGCGTTCACGTCTATTTTCTATATAGACCGGTTTATAGATAGTTTGAGTTCACATACCGCTTCAGCAAGTGATCCGTCCTTGAAAATAAAAACCTGTTAAGTAAAAGTAGATTTTAGTTAATAAGGTAATAACTTGCATTGCAAATTGAATTCAATCAAATTCAAATAGAGAAAATACAAGGGCACTATCTTTTGAGGGATACTATAACACAATCAGATTTACAGAGGCATGTTGATTGGTCAGTAATTACTAAATAGTCAAGAGCAATACAGTTTAAACGAGACGAGTAGGTCCTGCACAACTTTTAGAAAAAATTGTCACAGCAGAACTCAAACATCAAAGTATACTTCTGCTTGTGTGTGTGCAGTGAATGCAACTGCAAACACACTAACGCTGTGTACTAAAACAAGATCACTTTTTTAATTGACAAATACCAATAAAAAGGGTATCATCAAGCAGTGTTGTTAAATAGCGTCTAAAACATAGCGGAATTCAAACAAAACCATATTGTTTTGCACTTCGCTATTTAATACAAAATATTGTAAAATAGCGGGGCGTCATAGCGTTGTTGCATACAAGAATTTGAACAAACTACTACTTTCCGCGATCCGCGAATGACAATACTGGTATCAAGAAGCCCAGATACATAATACAATAAAGGCACACTAAGATACAAGGATATCACATTTAAAAAAAGCAGCATACGACGCAGCCTAGATATGTTAACAAAATTTTATAAATATATGTAAAGAGATAGGCAAAATAGTAGAGAATGAAAGGAGTTAGAGCAGAAAAATAGGAACACATTAAGTCAGGAAAAGTGCAAACCAAACCAATGAAGTAGATGCATAAATTACAGCCTAGAGCATAATGCGATATCAACAACAGAAACAGAGCAAATAATGAGCAAGAGCTACAGAACAATGCAATTCAGAACTCTACAATTCTGCAACCAGATCAACTCCATAGTTGGACACAATAACATTTTTTGAGAAAAGAAGTCTGGCAGCATAATAAGAACACATTGGACCTTACCAATCGAACAGAAAGACGTTAAGTAGAAAATTCAAGAATTACAAACTTACAACGGTACAAAAAGTAGGTTAAAAATGGCGCTACAAATGAGTCGCGTCGTATCTGGGTGACAACCGTGTCATTAATTGGCTCGACGTATCGAAACTGTATTCGATAACTATCGGTGAACTAAAAAAAATATAAAATAAAGAATAATATACAAAAATATGGGATATTTTCTGAATAAGTAAATGGCGCGTGTCGGTATCGGTTACATGTCGGAGACAGATACATTTCCTTTTACGAAGTATCAAAGAATAAAGTTTTGGTCGGATCGAAAAGGAATGGTTGAAAACGAATTAATTTTTAGATACGTCAGCGTTCATTGAATTTGTACAATAACAAAACAGCATTTCATAACATTTCATTATATCAATGTTTTAAAACCCTAATCAAACCACCCGGTTCAACCGGTCAGTCAGACAGTGAATTGGCCGTATCTTCAGCCTCAACCATAAATTCAAACAATCAAACCATTAATTATAACTAGCAGCATGATGTGGGTTTAGATTTTTTTAAAACCCTAATCAGACCACCCGGTACAACCGGTCAGACCGTGAATTGGATTGGCGGTATCTCAAGTCAGATCACCCGTCAACCATAAATTCAAACAATCAAACCGTTGACTACCGGTATCAGCATGCTAGGGTTTTAAATTTTTCCAAACATGACATTAAATTCATACATTTCGCGCGTGAAAATGAAATCAAAATCATACATAAATAACACAATCAATCGCAACTAAATAACGATATAAACAAACAACCGCGCCAAAAAAATTATTACAAAATTGAACTTATTCATCAACTTGTTAATCCATCACAACACAAACAAGTTCATAGTTCAAAAATTCAAAATCAAAATCACTCATTTCAAGTAAAACATTAACAAGAAGAATCTTAACTTACCCAAATCACAATAACTTCAAAACCACCAAAAGCTTCTAGAAATCACAGCAAGTTCCTGAAGTTCAATGCAAATTCTGGTGAAACTCTGAAAGAAAAACGAACAAAACCCTAAAATTATAATAATATCATAAAAATGAAGAAAAAAATTGAAAAATGAAAATCTGGGTAACCCTAAAATCAGATAAAGTTGAGAAATTTAGCATGAAAAATGAGAATTATGAAGTAAATGATTAAAGGGTCATGAAAATGAAATTTTTTTGATTATTTTTTTATGATTATTATTGATTGTGAAGAAGAAAAATGGTGACTTACAATTGAAGGAATTAAGATCGTTGAATAAAAAGGATGAAATGAAGAATTTGGTGAGAAAGTGTTTGGAATTTTGGTGAGAAAGTGTTCTTCTTTGTCACCGATTGTTCTTCACGCTCACACAAAACGCACTTTTAGTCCTAAGCTATTTTTTTGTCTGAAATGAAATTTTACTTAGGTTATTTTGTTAGGGCATTTTTTTTGTGAAATTTATAGTTGAAATTTTGGACTTTGAGATAGTGGTGGTTATGGATTTGGGCCGACACGATTAGGGTTGGAAATCGGGTGGATTCGGCCCAAACCGAGGCCTCTGATTTGGATGATTGCTCAATACGCTCCCTAAAATGTGGTATTTTACTTCTGGTAGTGTATTTTGATATATTTTACATATGGTGAGTTGGATTTAGAAACCATCTTGATGTGTGGCCAAAATTTGTTTGGGTTGGGTGGGTCGTGGACGGGTGGCGAGTGGGTCGATTGATTTGGCATGGCAAGCATCGCGTGTTTGGCCCACAAATATTTTTGATGAATTTGGGCATTTGGCATAAAATATATATATATATATATATATATATATATATATATATATATATTTGTATGTAAAA
>Ga0315914_1005368_pt1 | contig 18671 bp, 14 predicted proteins | sample MpolenodulesMG_FD_203920 | JGI IMG/M metagenome (GOLD analysis project Ga0315914, IMG submission 203920) | Medicago polymorpha root nodule microbial communities from Los Angeles, California, United States - elongated nodules | ecosystem: Host-associated > Plants > Roots > Nodule | place: USA... | reverse complement strand
TCATAAGATTTTAAAGGATTTTATGGATTTATAAGATTTCAAAAGATTTTATGAATTTTAAGGACTCATTAAAAAGAAATGATTACAACACACTCTCTTTTATAATATTATCAATACATACTCTTATTTTTTATTTTATTTTTATGAAAGATAGAGAGAGGGGGGAAGAGAGGAGAGAGAGACGAAGAGAGAAGGGAGAGAGAGAGAGGAGAAAAGAGAAGTGAGAGAGAGAGAGAGAGAGAAAAGAGAGAGAAGGAAGAAGGGATAAGAAAGAGATAGTAAACTTTTAAAGAAAAACAATCCCAAGAAATCTTATGTCTTCATGAAAGACTTTTTCTTGTTAAAATTTCACTAGAAAATCCCACAAAATCCATCAAAATCTAATTTATTAAACAATCCTTTGAAATTTGAATGATTTTGAATACCATGAGACTTGTTTTAAGTGATGAAAAGTCTTGATTGAATACCTCAAGACTTTTTTAAAATGGCAAAGAATCTTGATTGAATATCACAAGACTTTTTTTAAATTGCTAAGAGTCTTGATTGAATACCACAAGACTTTTTAATAATTAAAAAGTCTTTTAAAATCTCTTAAAATCCTAATCCAATACATCCCCTTAATTTATTCCACTTTTTATGGTTCCATGCATATAGTTAAGAATGTCGATGGGGCGGGGACTATTTCTCTATGCTCCATCTCGACACTCAAATTGTCCATCATCCCCGTCCTCATTTTTCGTTTGGGAGAGTTCCCTCTCGTCCCGACCTTTCACAGATTTACATGTTTTTCTGCAGAGTCTCATTGGCATTGGAAAAAATAACTAAAGTTTTGTTGTTCAAAAAGACTGATAAATATAACATGAAATATTTGCATACGAATATAAAATGTATTCTGATGAATTTCGTAGAAACTGGATCTCCTGCAGAGCAGGGGTACGATCCTCGTCCCCAGTCTATACTACCCTCAAAGGGACTTTTTTCCCATACCCCATCTCAGTCCCCACGAAGAAAATTTTCACGCTTGTAAATCCCACCAAATGGGACAGTCTCAACATGGATCTCCGTTTACAAATACAAATAGACATCCATACTTAGTGACTTAATATTTTATTGTGTGTGAGTTTGTAGCGACAATCAAGAGCATTGAATGTTTTAAAAAAAGTAGAAGTGCTTAAGATGAGTCGGGTTTGTCGGACCAACCTATTAGTCCATAATTTTTATGGGCTGGTCTGGAATCAAGCAAGCTAAACAATCAATGTTATTGTGGGAAATTAACATATCAAAGTGAAATAAACTTTTTTTTTTTTTTTAATATGACATGATATGATGCACTAAACTTTTTTTAACATCTCAAATATAAAAATGTGTGGGAAATTAATTTGATCAAATTTTTTATATTTGATTTCATACGTGCATCTATCTATTCCCTTTAATTAGATTGCATTACTATGCTCTTTTTATTCATTTTTATTATCAAAAAATCATACTGCATTGTATAGGCACAATAAGGATACTGCTGTACAAGGAAATTAATTTGGGCTTGTTGGTGTGGCAGATTAAAACACAAATAAAGTGGTCCCACCGCCATGTCTACTTATTATTATAGTTGAAAATGACAATACAATTTGGGGTGTTAACTAGGGTAGACAAATGGTGTGAATGACTGCATTCTAATTCATAAATGACAATTCAATCTTGCTATATCACCACCCCATTAATCATACAATATAGGGATATTTATTCAGTATACATGAAACCGCAACACAAGTGGAGGCCATAATAAGCACATGAAATAATTCACACGATCTATACTCCATTTGGTCTCATTTATAATAGAAAGTTTACTTTTTAGGTTTATTCAATAAATGTATCTAGTTTCTAATATAGATCACATACGTTATTTATTGAATGAATTTAAAATGTTAACTTTCTCTTATAAATAAACAAAAGTAGTACTTACGATTTCTTTTTTGACCTTCACACGTGGAAACTCCGATGCAAAACATTGAATTTTTGTCTAAAGTAATCCACCCTTTCGGTCCTTAAAAGGTACAAGATCCCTTCCCAAAACATCAGATTTGGATTCTCTAGCTTTCAGTCATCTACCTTTCTCTCTATCTCTCTTCATTTACCTTCTCTCACTTTGTTTTTCCTCCATTTTAAACACCATGTTTGAATTGCAAATATTTTTCTTGTCAATTGTAAGGGAGTAAGAAACAAACATGACTTGTATGAACTGCATCCATATTTAATTTACATGCGCATATATTTAATTGGCATAATTATCTCAATAACATCCATATTTAATCATTAAGTGTGGTATTTATAGACAAATACTAGACCAACGGACCAAAACAACGCGGCCTACAAAATTTACCTTTGCTAGACTAATTACGCTAGTAATGTGTGAATTCTCCTGTTTTTGGGGTGTTTGGCTTGATCTTTCCTCTTTTTCGATATTTCTCGTTTCTTTCATCTACGCATGTGCCGCCTCTTCAGAATGTGCTTCCTTGTCCATAACTACTTTAGTTAGTGACGTTGTAAACACAGATAAAATGTAAGATCATCAAATTTCACTAAGTTTTGTCTGATTCTAACATTTCCACGACCTTTGTGAACCTCAACAAACTTCAGAAAGATTTAACTTACTCAAATTCAGTTGTACTTGCTTTCACCTAACATTCAATCGCCTAAGGGAAACTCGTCTTACTCTAAATTTGATTGCTTGTAGCCCAATGCTTTTAGCTAAACACAAAGTATAATTCTAAAAAAAAAATGCTTAGTTTTTTTTCTTCTGGTCAAATAGTCGAGTTTTAGAAATTCATTTTTTTTAAGGTGGATAAGTGAGGTGTTTGGGGCTTAAACTCCAATATCTACATATGTTATGCAATGTTCCTACTTCCTACCAAATGAGTTAAGTTTACAAGGATTAAAATGCTTAATTTTATCTATTAAAAAGTTATTTAACTCATTAACGAGACAAGAAGTGTGGCTACTATTACTCCTTTTACACCTAATTATAAATACCCAAAAATCACAAATTTTATATTTAAGGATAAACAAACTTTTATAAAGAGTCTTTTAATCAAAGACGAAGAGAGAATTAATGTATTATTATTTTCGTTGTCGTCTATATACCATCTCTCTCCATAATTGTAAAATCATTTACCCACACGAAAAATTGTCCTTAAATATAAGATGATCTTCAAATTTCTTTATGCATTTATAATTATTTATTTTTTTCAAATATATTCATTAATTAATACTACCAATTTATCAGAGAATATGAAAATTAACATTAAATATATCTATAACAAATGGTAATTTTCTTTCAAAAAAAAATGGTAATTTAGTAATAGATACAAATATTTTAAATAAATTTATTATTTCAACATTTATTTCTATATAATAGAAAAAATAATACAATAAGAATAACGTAAAAAATTAGCAAATAAAAGCTTAAAGTAACAACTTTATCTTAAAAATTGTGCATTTAACTTATTAAAATATTAAAAAACGATTTTTTCTACATAAAATTTAACAACTAATGTCAAATATACTCTTTAAAAATTCTAATTTAAAAAATTATTTAAAAAAAATCAGATACTACAATTTTTAAATAGAGAAATAATATTTGAACATCCATTTTGTGACAAGTTTTATGACAACTTCCTCGTACTCACATTACTTTATACTTTATTTCTCTATTGCTTTATAAATTATGGTTGTCCCATAAGTTGTCAAACTTTGCGAATAACTCCTCTTTTAAATAAAGACAGAAGGTTAAGTTGTTGTGGGATGGAAAAGCAGAAAGTAGAAAGAGGGGAAAGGTAAGGAAAGGATGCGTGTGTGTGATTCGTTCGTCTTTAACCTGCACTGCGCCTGTGATGTGTGCGCCGTGATTGGCCAAAATTGGTTACTTCTTGTCTTTGATTTTATCTCTCATTCATTCATCACAATCACACAACAACAACTGAAAAAAGAAGAATCCAACTTGGACGAGCGTTATCCACTGCTCTCTGCTACGCTATCATAACTCATTTCCACTACACAACAACTACTACAACTAACAGGCCTGTTTCTCTTTCTCTCCCTCTTTCCTCTCTCTCATACGCATTCTATTTTTATTATATTATTATTTTGTTTTTTTTAACTCATTATCATAGCTTGATCAAAATTATTTAAAATGGATTAGGAATTTTTTTTGATCCTGATGTTGGAAATTCAATTTTCTGTTAGACTAGGAATTATTCACGTTTGAAGATTAACGTGTATGCCTTTGTTGAATTATGGTATTTCCTAAATGTGAATTTTGATCCGGCATTATTTTTTTGACTAAATAACAATTGTCAGCAAGTGATTATTATTTATTTTATTATTATTATATATAAAAAAGTTAGTCATGTGTGAGATGTATGGCGGATCGAATGAATTTCCTGCAAGTTGTGTGTTTGTCTTTTATGTCAAATGTCACGGCTTCTATCTATTTGTGCTAGAAATTCACAGGTTGCATTATTGTTAGGAGGACAACAACATTTTCAACTAGTCTTTCTGCCATTCAGGTGTTTGAATCGACCGATATTACTTTCTTTCTATACTATTATTACTGTTATTAACCATTATAAGCTAGCTTGCTTGGGGGAGTGGTTTACCATCCTTATTTTCACATAAATTGTATTAATACTATTTTAAAATTTGTTATTGTCTTCAACCTAATTCATGTATGTTATATTGTTGATGAATTTAGACTAGTGACGTTCAGGGTACATGGATGGGATTACTGTGAGCTCAAGCTAATAGGACTTGACTGTATATGGGTTGTTGTTTTGACAAAATGTAAATTGGTGGTGAGAGAGGGGTAGCGGAAATGAATCTCTAAATTTTTTACATTTATCCAAAAATGTTGACTATCATCATTTTTAGATGGATAAATGTCATCAATGATTAAAAATGGTGAAATATGAAATTGTAAGATAGAATCTCTTACAAAGAAAAAAAGTCGCATAGACTAAAAGTGTTATTAACTCTCGGGGTATGTTTGGATGGAGAGTTTTGGAGAAGAGGGAAACACTTATTTTTATTTTTTAAAATTAGGACACTAAAATGTTTTTGAATATGAATCAAGTGTGATCGAATTGAAGTATTATATGATCGATTATCATCTTATTTCATTTCTTTTATAATATCAAATATATATATAGACTTAGCACTTTAAAACCCAACCCTCAAGCATACACCGATACTTTCTTTGGAAGTTTGTAGGGTAGGGGCGGAGAAGGCCTTGAGAAGAGAGGAGTAGAGAGAGAAAAAATAGAGAAATCTTTCACACTTTTTGAGAGTATTTTTATAGAGAATGACAAATAAATGTTTATGATTAGTATATTTGTAGTATTAAGAGTATTATAACAACATAAATTAAATTTGGAGAATTTATCCCAGCTTCCAAAACTGTCCAAAATTATCATCCAATGCAAATTTTGAACTCCCCTGAATTAGGGGTATTTTATATTATGAAGATAAATAAACTCCCCAAAGTCCTCCCTCAAAGTCCTCCATTCTTTCCACTTCATCCTTCCTTTTATTCAAAACCCTCCCCTCCTAAACTCCCTAACGCACTCGTAGATGGTGGGTTTTAGAGGGGAGGGCTTACTTTTTCTCTTTTAAATCACAATCACTATAAAATATTTTTTAAAGTCAAATTATATGCGAATGAAGTATCATATGATTATTTATTATGTTGTTCTTTGAATTTTTAAATATGTTTTAAGATATAGAGACTAAGTCCTCTAAAATATTCCCCTCTAAAACTCTTCCAAAAAACCTCCTCCTAAAGTAGGGTCCGTTTGAAGTTTATGACGGGAGAGGAGGAGAGGGTGTTCGGTGTTCCTATCACTAATGAAATTGAAACACCTTACCAGAAAGAGCAGGCGTCAGCTAAGAGAGGACATATAGATAAAATTAAAAGGAAGGTGGGAAAGTAGGGAGTAGGGTAAAGAAATGGGGATGGGGTGCTTTTGTCCTTAATAAACTATGCGTTTCAAGAGGTCTAAGTTCTCTGTTTTCTTGAACAGACTCAAATGATCTTCAACTTGTTTAAACAGAAAATTTGGAGTTTCTATCCTATCATGCAATATTTGGAAAATATAAGACAAGGTAATAACATTAGTGGGTGTTCTTCAGTCATTTTGCATTAGCCTGTTGCTGACGTTTTAGAAGCTTGGTCCCATAATACTCACAGACAAGATACCAAAACATCAATAATTGTTAAATACCGTGTCTTTGCTTATCTAATTTGGGTTCTCTTCATTATTGGAGGTATTCATCTGGAGAGAGAGCGAGACAGTCTTCAATGTCTTGCTCTCTCTTTGGATAAACATCTCTTTCAGTGCTAGAGAAGATCCAAACTTTTAAGAGGTTCAGTCAATTTAAATTAATTCCTTGTTTTACATGTGTTTTTCTGAAAAGTGTTGATACCCTTAAGTAATTAGGACTAATCTATAATGATAATGATGTGTATCATTTGAATTTTGAATTAGTGAAGACTTTTTTCGAAATAAAAATAGTCTTTCCAATTATGAGTTTTGCTGATATCTTTTTAATAATATTTAGGGGTGCAAGAATTGATTAGTACTTTCTTTAATACCAACTTAGTTGAGATCACTGGTTTGTACAATGATACCTTCCTACTCTAAATTTTACCAAAAAATGTGCCTCACTTGAAATATATATATATATATATATATATATATATATATAAAAAAATAAAATTTTATGTCTTGTTTGTGATGTTCACCAATTTGTAATGTGTCACAGATTATTAAACTTTTTCAGCTAAATTTAAATTTAAAATGATTATGTTTAGACTGTTGAATACACTGTCTGTATGTTAAATAGTGATGAGAGAATAATAAAAACAATACACGAGAATCAAGTTTTGTGCATAAAAAATTTACATATCAAGTAAGTAGGAAATTATTAGCCGCTGGTTAAGGGCATCAGTACCCTTTCAAATACAAACGATAGGAAAATCGAAAGGAATGTCTACTTTTGCCTTGTTTTGTATTGTATTCAGAATTTTAGATAATGCCAGCCTCTTTCCATTTTTAAATAGCAATGAATTCTAAGAAAACGGGACTTCCACAGTTAGTGTAATAGCAGTTTGCGGTTATTTTGAAATTGCAGTTATAAAACTAGTTTACGAGACAATATCACAAATTTTTATTGAAAGTTGGTTTAAAACTAATTTACACCAACATAACATCTTCATTAAGCCTATTGATTAGTTCCGAAAGAATAACAAAGTAAAAACTGTGGTAATATTATGTTTTTGTTATTCTTTGGTGCATCTTGTTAGAATGCATCCCACGGTCTTTCAAATTTAGCTTTTGCATTATATTGGTCCTTTATGTTTTTTTAATTTTATATTGGTCCTTTAAATCATACAACGTTTGCACCTTTAGCTTTCTTTATACAAGTTATGTTGTATGGTTCTATTTATTATCTTTCGATTTAGGAGGTATCTTTTTCTTCCAGTAATTTCTACGTTCTGTTCAGCTTTTCTAATGTGAGAATTCAAATTGTTATGCTACTATGTCTTAGAAAGCAACTATAAGCAGCTTAAGAAGTATGTTTGGTTCCACTTTGCAGGAGGCTGAGTTAATTCTCGAGGTGTAAAATTAATTCTAATTTTTGATATATTTGAGTGTTCTCGAGTAAAATTGACTGTCTTTAGAATAGATTCTAACTTGAAACTAGAGTTTGGAATTTTTGCATTACATTTGATTATTAATTTCAAAGATATTGCTCAACTCATTTTTACATGAATGTATTCAAATCTAAATTACTTTAAAGTTTAAATTCAGCTCACTTTTAGGTGGAATATATTTGTATCACCATAAAACCAAAAAGATACAAAAGAAATGAGCCATGTAGAGTACTTATTCACCAAAATGAAGCGGACTATATTGAAGTGAGATATGGCATGGTGAAACCAAGTGACCAAATAATAAATTGGTTACAGACATAGTTTGCTACAAGGAAAAATCCAATATTTTATTTGTAGACTAAAGTCCAAAAAATTTTAAAGACCCTAGGCTGTCCCCAACTATTTATAACGCTCATGAGGCCTTTCAGGAGGACCAGAACTTTCTTCTGATCACTATATCTGCCTCAACATTGTTTGCTTTGCCCCTCTAATTGTAGGAGAAAACCCATATAATTCACGTACCTTCTGAATTCTATTTACAAAACTAAAGTTGATGCCAAACAACATATAGATGAGAGGTCGACCCTCTTTAAAGTAAGAATTATAACAAAAGGAATGGAATTAGATAGCTTAGTGAAACAACTAAACACCTCTAGAGCAAAAGACTTAATGAGCCCAAAAAACCAACACTGTGCTGTGAATGATGGTGTCTCTGTTGGTCAAAATTTATCAAAAAATGGCAAAGTTGTTGATGCTCAACATGGACAGAAACGATCCACACAACCCCAACAGTATAAAAAACAGGTTAGAAGGAGACTCCACACTATTAAGCCTTATCAAGAAAGGCTACTGAATATGGCAGAGGCAAGGAGAGAGATTGTCACCGCCTTGAAATTTCACAGGGCATCTATGAAAGAAGCAAGTGAGCAGCGGAAGCAGCAGCAAGAAGCTCAAGAACAGCAGCAAAGACAGTCACTATCCCCTCAGCCTTCACAACACCAAAGTTTTGAGCAAGATGGAAGATATAAGTCTAGGAGAAATCCTAGAATTTATCCATCATGCACAACCAAAACCAATTCATCAAGTTACTTGAATGATTTTTCCTATCCATATTTATCTCATATTCCTCCTTCAGCTCCAAATTCTTACATTTGGCCTGCTGCTTCACCAATTACTCCACCACCCCTTTTGGCTGAAAACCCCAATTTCATTCTTCCAAATCAGACTTTGGGACTGAACCTCAATTTTCATGATTTCAATAACTTAGAATTTACCGTTCACCTTAATAACTCCTCCTCTACATCCTCTTACTCATCTGGAACCTCGTCTTCTGCTTCACAGGATGTTCCTTCTGTTGGAACATTACAGGCAGAGGGGTTTTCTATTGATTCACATGCTGCAACTCATGTTACCGGGGGCTTACATACTGTCATGGATGATGAGGCTATGGCAGAGATCAGATCTTTAGGTAATCAATATCAAATGGAATGGAATGACACTATGAATTTGGTGAAATCAGCTTGTTGGGTCAAGTACTTAAAGCATATGGAACATGGAGCACCTGAAGCCAAGGCTGAAAATGATGCATACCGTGATTTTGACCAACCTCTGGAGTTTCCAGCTTGGTTGAATGCAAATGAAAGCAACCTAGAGCTCTGCTCGGAGGATAATTTCCAAGATTCTAGTTTACCTTGGTAAGTCTAAGTTTCTCATATGTTTCATAATTTTTAATATGCACTGCTTTTTGTTTGAAACTCTTAGGATGTTAATTAATGAAAAGGAACAGGACAATTTGTAATGTTCTTGTAACATAGGGGGTAAAATTCAATTATGTCTCACCTCAAAAAAAGTAACTAGATCAGAAGATATACTTCACTGTTATTTTATTCTTTTGTAGGGTAATTCTACATGTAATTCATTATGAACTTCTGTTTATGGGTATGAAAAGAGTCATTAAGTGTTCTATTAGTATGTAGATTGTGTTTCGAAGTAACATGTTCAAGCTGAATGTGTATTAGGTTCAGATAAAATATATAATTGGATAGTAATTTTCTTGTCCTGTTTGAATTTGACTCTGTTAAATTTGGTTATGGAGCATAAGTCAGATGTTTTGAGTTTTTTTCGTTTTCTTTCTTTCTATCTTCAGTCAAACTCGAGTAGCTTTGAGACCTTTGTTACAGCTTAATGTGAAACAAACATTCTAACCGCTAAGGATTTGCATTAAGGCAATGTTTTGTTTATGATGCATAGTTTGTTTTGGTCATCGGGTCATGTAATAGAAAGTTTATTTTATACGTTTCCTTTACAAGTGGGTTTCCTAGTGCTGGGCTTAGTGGAATATTCAATTTGTGAGGCAGCGGTGGATTTCTTATGCATGTTATCTGCGAGATCACAAATGTTAAAAATTCTTTTTCTTTTTGGTTCTATGTCAATTATTGATTTTAGTGTTTTGTTAAATTGTAATTTTGGTCCCCTATTTTTACCATTTGGCGGATTTAGTGCCTGTATTTTAAAAAAATGTGGCAGTTTTGGTCCCTCCATCACATGTTAAACTAAAATAATTGGTAAGATGGTATGTTTTAAAATGATGTGTTTATCATTTGGTGACGGAAAAAGATCAACATTGATGAAATTATAAGAAAATTCCCTTTAAAACTTTAGGTATGTTATATCACCTTATTTTTTACCAAATATTTGATGGAGAGACTAAAACTGTTAATATAGGAGATCAATTTCATAAAATGGTGAAAATAGAGGGATCAAAATTACGATTAAGCAATATCTTTAATAAATGTACGCGTTCAAAAAAGAAAAAAAGAAAAACCAGTTCTTTTGCGATGTATACTTTCAGATAAATCAAGAGTTTTTGTCTTTATTTTCAAAATTATGTAATTTTTAAGAAATGTAGGTTGGTTAAAGTTGCTCCGTCGTTGCATTAGTGTGACTAGCCCAGAATAGGTAGTCTGTTTCTGGTTTTTCCTTTTAAATATGAAATTCTTATCTGTTTATTTGTGTACAATCATATAGTGCACGACTTCCTCATAAAAAAAATACAGTACATATCTTTTTTGCTTCAGAATTGCATTTTATATAAAAAAATTGCATAATGTGTGAAAACTTTGAATCACTTTAATATTTGATTAAGTATTTAAGAAGAGAGAAAATGATGAGAAATTTTGTGTATGATCATTTTTCACAAATCTTTTACTACCTTCAGTCCTTATTTGCCTATAACTGTGGACTTTTATGCTTAATACTAATAATTTTCTCTTTTACTTTTAAATAAAATGTATTTTCAATGATAATTTTTATTTGATAATGTTTTCTTCATGACAACCACAGCATGGACATTGGAGATATTGATGGTATGGATGACGATTGGTTAGCGTGACAACGGCAAAGATCTCGATTATTTTCGTTACAGTCAAGCTTATGCTACTCATTTTTATTTTTACATTTGTGGGGGTACTGGACCCATTATAATTCCCTTACCCCACTTTTCTACTTCTTTTTGTATAATAAATAAGGCTTGCAAATATCAGTAGAGGCAGGCATCATCAGTATGAGTGATGAATATTTTTGCTCCCATTACTCCTTTTTCCACAATTTCATTTAAGTTGTAATATTGAACAATACCAATATATTCTTGTAATTCTCTTTCAATCAGATGCCATGAGTGTTTCTACCCTCCTGTTTAGCTTCTTGTTTTGTTTTTGTTTTCAATTCTTTTGTTTTTAACCTTCCGGTTTTTAAAGGAAATAAACTTTGGTAAATTGGAGTTCGATTGAGAGTTAAAAGAAATAGTAAAATGACAGGAAAAAAAAGTAAAGTGATTGAAAAAGGAAAAAAGAAAACTATCTGTGTGGTGGTTTTCTTTCATCAATGCAGGCCTAGCTTTTGAACCGCTTGTTTAAGATTCTTATAAAATCATTTATGTTTTAGTTAATTTCTATATATTATTTTTAAAAAAATCATTTTGATATAAATAATTTAGAGTATTTTTTTAGTGATTTTTGAGAATTTTTTTTTTTTTGAAAACTCGGTATCCGATTCAAGAACCGACTAATCCAAGTGGACCAATCCCACCGTCCACTTGCGGGGGGCCCCATTTAAAGCCAGAGCAAGCTCTGAATGAACTTAGTCCACCGAAATTGGCACCAGAGAGAATCAAACCTGAGACCTTTGGAGAAAACAAACTCCAAGATCCCAAACCAACTATCAGGCCAACCCCAAATGGGTTTTGAAAAAAGAATGTTATTTTGAGTTTGTTTACAATTACAAAATAATATTTTGTAATTTATTCTTTCTTGTATTAACATTTTTTTCTTCAAAAGCTAGTTAAAATAGCTTTTCATTTTCAGCATAAAAATCATTTTTATAGCAAAATTGTTTATGAAAAACACTTACAATTATAACCAAAACATCAAAATTAATTTTTAAAGAATCTGAAACAAACACGTCTATTATTTCCCTAGAATATCTTCAAAGGCAAACTAAAAGAAAATCAGAAATTATTACAAAAAAAATGAAAATCAGAAAGAGGAGGAAAAGTTTTAAAAAGGAAAGGAAAAGTAAGGCAGAAGCAAGACACAATGGCTCTATAGAAAGTGGAAACCAACGCAATAGTCCAACGCAAAAGTGACACTTTAGATTATTATAAAATTATTAATTAAATGTAATTTTCACACACCCAAATATTACATTTAAATATAATATGCATGTTATATTATTTTGAAAAGTGTCCTTGAGTCATTCCTAATAAGAAAACTATAGTTATGAATATTCTTTAAAATGAAAAGGTAGGAAAATGGGAATGATATCCCAATACAAAATAAAAACACTTTTAAGACTCAAAAAAACACTTACCAAACTTCAATAGAGATCGAAATTTGAATCTCCTACATGTTGAATGCAATGTGCTATTGTCTTACTTCACTCAACCAACTTTTTAATGTTAACTCTATTTTACTTTAAATGTCCAATTATTTTCTAATTAACATAATTTCAAAATTATTATTTTCAGCTAAAATAAACCAACCTTATTAAAATTGATTCCTTCATTCACAGCATTGGACAATATCAAATACTTTTAGTTTGGACACTATATCAACATTGTCTTAGGGAAATATACATTCGATAGAAAAAACACAATTTACTTCCCAAAAAAATACAATTTACTAAATGATTTGAAGAGAAATGAGTTGTCTATTTCTTTTATATGGAAATAAACAGCATTATTTGAAGCCAACCTATGATTTGTAATATGGAAATACTTCTGAATTTTAATCATTTTTTTAAGAGACAACCCACTTTAAAGATATACTTCAAGAGTACGTATTTTTTTTAGGTATATGGAGAGTGGAAAGGTCTCTTATTTGAAACTATTTGATTATTCTAACCTTTTTTTCATCTTTTTTTAAAGGAATATTCTAACCTTATTCTTCTTATGCTTGTAAGGGATACTCGTATTCTAATTCTAGTGTAAGCTATACTTGTAGCCTACAAGTAAGCCAAGTGCTCCAACTACCCAATGTCCTAAGCTAATTCTATAGGGTTGCGGGTTAAATGAGCTGTCTCTTTAAAAAAATCGTTAAAATTCACTAAATTGTGCATGCAATGTCCAAATCCTTGTAATTAATTAAACTATATCTTTAAATAAACCTAGAAATATAAAAGAAAACAATACTTTCATTTATTTAATTCAACAAGTCTTTACATAATTTGGAATCATTTATTTATTCATAATATTCATAATTTGAAAGCATATATCATAAGCTTTATTACATAATTATTACATATAATATATAATTCGTTTCTTAGTTGGAAATGCCAAGATTTCCTTGTGACAATTACCTTAACGCCATACAACCTTAGCAACACGAAGTATAACATCATTGGTAAGCAAAGCAACATCTTCAATCTTACGTTGAACCATAAGTTTAATAGTTCCATCAACACCTTCAAGTGCATGATCACATATAGCATTATAAATCAGTAGAAAGAGAAAACAAAAACATAGTGTAATGTAATGTAATGCAAGTGAGGAAGGAAGGAGTATGTAGGTGTAGACCTTGGCTCTCCCTCTTCCTTTTATTTCCGTTCCGCCGTCGTCATTCACAGAGCCCCCTATGGCTCTATACTTTTACCTTTGTTCTATGTCGTCCCTACCAATCAGCATCACCAGCTTATTCCTTCCTTAAGGGATGAATATGCAGTACAGTAGGAACAAGGTCACTTGTTATGTGACTAACTTCCCAGTTAGGGAAAATGCAACAGTGTTACGTCAAACTTTCTCATGTTTTGGAGTGGTTTTCGATGCGTTCATTCCGAAAAAACGTAATGCCTTTGGGGATAGATTTGCGTTTGTGCGATTTAAAGATGTTTCGAATGTACCAGCACTGCTAGAAGATTTGCAAGATGCGTGGGTTGATGATTACAATATGAAGGTGAATATCTCTAGATTTGGAAGAGATGAACCTAAGAGAGAAGGTGACAACCCAACAAGACAAGAACAACAGAAGGAAAAATAGTACATTGATTGCATTCGAGGGGAAAGGTCGTATTGCGAGGTCGCTAACAACGATCAACAATCCGCTTCTCCGGCAGCAGCAACAGATTTCTTACCACCTCCACCGCAGATTCACACGGTGAAGGTTGAAGCATCTTCTGTGGACTTGGAATTTCTTTCTAAATGCTTTGTGGGCTTTCTCAGTGATAGTACACAACTCCAAACTTTTTGTGACTCACTAGTTCTTGGAAGGTTTGGAGAGATTAGGGCAAGAGCTTTGGGTGGTGATATGATCTTGCTTAGTTTAGATGATGAAGGTTTGATGCTTCACTTCGCAGGGTTGGGTGAAGAAGAATGGTCACGTAGGTTAAGTAAGATCTTGAGGTGGACACCGGAATTGACGGTACACTGGAGAGAGGTTTGGCTACGCTGCTGGGGGGTTCCGGTCCAGGTGTGGGGGCAAGAGGTGTTCATCAGGATCAGTGGTTTGTTTGGGGAACCAGTCATGGTTGATCCAAGCACACTTGCGGCGGGGAGTTTCGACTGTGGCAGAGTGCGAGTCAGGCTTCCGGTTGCTTCACACAGGGTAGATGAAGTTGTGGATATTGATTTGGGTGGTTATGTGGTGGCAATAAGGGTGTTGGAGGAATCTGGAATCTCTGCAGACAAACAGGTAATGTGTGTTGAGTCATAATCAAGTGTTGGACGTGCATCACAACATTCTCCGGCGAACTCCGATTACATTCCGACCAACTGGGAGGAATATGGGGAAGATGACTTGTTTTCCGGTGATAAGGTTGGTACATCATCTGGGCACATCAGTACATCGACGCATGTGTTGGTAGGAAAGGGACATGTCACTGCAGAAGGAAACACTGCAGAGTTGGGAAGTCAAATACTTTCCAATCATGAGCTTAAAAGGGACAGTCATAGCTTTGCTGGATTTAATCGGTGGGAGGTGCTATCTACTTTGGATGAGGATGAGTCATAGGAGGATTCTGATGGAGACAGGAGGCGGTAGGTTTCCCTCACAAATCACAGCGCGCGTGTTGCTCCTTGCATTGGGGAGTGTGAAGTCAACAAAACCCCCCCTTATTTCTAGCGCGCGTGCAAAACGATTAGGGGAGAGAAGTGACTTGCAGCATCAACTTTTAAAATCTTTGGAGGATGGGGAATATGTGAATGGGCCACCGATTTTGAAGCCCACTATTCCAATTAAAAGCCCTAATAACTCTTTTATTGCTGGAAAAATGCTAAAAGAGTCCTCTAGAAGTGGTAAACAAGTTGAACCTTGTACTGGTGCTGTGTTTGTTGAAAATTTTGTTTCTCTCCCGGTTTTGAATAGTAAGTTGGTGGGGCCAGCAGAGTTGCCAATTGAAAATCCAAGAAATTTTTTAACTCCGCAACGTGTTACGTCAAAGTCGGTGATTATTTCTCCTGGATCGGCTACACCTCATTTTACTTCATTTCTTTCCGAACTCCCTCCTTCTAATGTGTGTAGACAGCCGGTGGATTTACAAGCAAAGGGAGTGTTGATGAAGGCTTTATCATCTGTGCAAAAGGAAGATGCTGCTTCGTTTGGTCGAACGGCGGGTGTTCTTAATCACTCTACTTCATCCCATCATGAGGACCAAGGTACGTCTCACTCGAACTCTCCTATCAGGACTCGGCCTGCAGATAGGGAACCAACTCCCTCCACTGAGGGGGTGGGGGCGCCCTAGGCCCTTAGCCAGCCTACTCCGGCTGGTGCTTCTCCTTCCTTTTTAGCTCTTCCGTTGGATACCACGCGAGATGTGTCTTACGAGGGTTCTTTTGGCACTCGCAACAGCAAGCAATCTAAATTTGTTCTAGGTAGAGGGAAAGATATGGGGTTTTCTTTTATTCTAAAGGATGAGTTAGAGATAGCTAGGTTAGACTCTTTAGAGGAGAAGGACTGTGAGGCTTCGAGGTGTAGGGAGAGTAGACCATTAGTTAGATGATAGTGGGGTCCTTCAATGTAAGCGGGTTAAGAGGGGGAGTCAAGAAGCGGAAGGTTCGGGAGTTCATCTCAACCAACCACCTTGACTTTGTAGCTCTGTAAGAATCTAAGTTAGATAGTGTTAGTACGGGTCTCGTTCATCAGTTGTGGGGTAATTCTTTTTGTGATTGGAGTTACCTGCCTACAGAAGGTAATAGTGGTGGTATTCTCTCTATTTAGTGTAGTTTTAAAGGGAAATCGATTTTTTCCTTCTCTGGTCTTGGTTTTGTTGGTGTTTGTTTGGAATGGGGAATGAACAGTCAAAAATGCTTTGTGGTGAACGTTTACTCAAAGTGTACTTTAGCGGGTAAGCGTGAGTTGTGGAGTAAGTTGATTCACCTGAAACGAATCTTTGGGGGAGATGTTTGGTGTGTGGTTGGAGATTTCAACGCAGTTTTAAAGGTGGGTGAGAGGAGAGGCGTCTCCTCGGCAGATAGAAGCAGAGGTGATAATGAGATCAGGGAGTTTAAGATTTTTGTTTAAAAAACGGGCCTTGTGGTTCTCTCGCTTTTGGGTAGGATCTACACCTGGTTTCAACCAAATGGAGGGGCTATGAGTAGGTTAGACAGATTCCTGGTGTCAGATGGGTGGGGGGATGCGTGGGGTGTGGCCACCCAATGGGCGCTCCCTAGGGATGTTTCAGATCATTGTCCAATAATACTTAGGTACTCTTCCCAATTATGGGGCCCTAAGCCCTTTCGGTTCAATAATTTTTGGCTCGAACATCGAGAGTTTGTTCAGGCGGTCAGAACTAGCTGGGAGTGCCAAATGCCACCGAGGTGGATGGCCTACAACCTTAAAGAGAAGCTTAAGTATCTCAAAAGGGATCTCAAGGTTTGGAGTAGGGAGACTTTTGGTAACTTGGATCATAGGATCCATTTGTTGGTGGAATTTTTGCAGGATATGGACTTGAAGGCTGAGCTGGGTTCTATCACCCTTAGGGAAAGGGAGGAGAGTGTGCAAGGCTTTGTGGATCTTTGGGAGCTTCTTAAAAGTAAAGATTCCCATCTATTTCAAAGGTCCCGATCTCGTTGGCTTAAAGAAGGTGATGCAAACACAACTTATTTTCACGCGAGTGTTAAGTTGAGAAGGAAGAGGAACTCTATTTTAGTGTTGCGGTTTGATGATAGGTGGGTGGAGAGTGTGGAGGATGTGCGGACGGAGATTGTAAGTTATTTCTCTAATCATTTTGCTGAGACTTTGGTGGATCGACCGCAGTTGGACGGCGTTAATTTTAATGGGAGATCTGAGGAGGAGGACTTGGCCTTGTCTGTTTCGTTTCAGTCAGCTGAGATTAAGGAGGTGGTCCTAAAGGCGGACGGGAATAAAAGCCCAGGTGATGGATTTAACTTTTCCTTTTTCAAAAAGTGTTGGGACCTTATGGAGAGGGAAGTGGGGACTATGTTCGATGAATTCCATGCCGCTGCTACTCTTCCCACAAGCTACTCCTCCTTTTTTCTAACTCTTATCCCCCAAGGTGGAGTCGCTTCAGTGCTTAAGTGATTTTCGTCCTATCTCTCTAGTGGGGTCGCTTTATAAACTTGTGGCTAAAGTGCTAGCTACGAGATTGGCATCTGTTATGGATAAGTTAATTTCAGCTAATCAATCAGCTTTTATCAAAGGAAGACAATTGGTTGATGGAGTGTTGGCGGTTAATGAGGTGATTGATTTGGCGAGAAAGTCGAGGAGAGGCTGCCTTATTTTTAAAGTGGACTTTGAAAAGGCCTATGACTCTGTTAGCTGGAAGTTTCTTGACTACATGATGAGGAGGTTGGGTTTTTGGCCTAAATGGCGTAAGTGGATTAAGGTATGTGTTTTATGTGGAAAGCTGTCTGTTTTGGTCAATAGTAGCCCAGCTGAAGAGGTTAACATTCAGAAGGGGTTGAAGCAAGGTGACCCTCTAGCTCCTTTCCTGTTTTTACTAGTGGTTGAGGGGATGGGCGGGGCGATCAAGAGTGCGGTGAGCAAACAACTTTACTCCGGCTTCGAAGTTGGCAATTCGGGTATGTCGGTTTTAGGTATCAAGGAGGAGGCGAGGTCTGATTGGTTTGCGGAGTGTGTGGTTGTAAAGGTTGGGGATGGCTTGAACACCTCTTTCTGGTTTGATCCTTGGGTGCTAGGTATCCCCTTGAAGGTTAGGTTTCCAGACCTTTTTAGTGCTTCCCAGCATTGGGGGGAGATGGGGTACTGGGAGGATGGGAGATGGGTTTGGCTCTTTAGATGGTCTAGGGATCTGTTAGAGGAGGAATTGAACCATGTAACTGAGTTGGGCCTCCTTCTAGATGGTTTACTGAATCCTAACTCGGAGGATAGTGGTGTTGTAATCTGGATTCCAATGGCGGTTATTCGGTTAGGGCAACCTACTCATTTCTCTGGAAAAAATCAGCTGGGGCGGCGGCACCTCCGACTTTGTTGGTTTCATCTCTGGCTCATGTTTGGAG
>Ga0315914_1005367_pt1 | contig 18675 bp, 23 predicted proteins | sample MpolenodulesMG_FD_203920 | JGI IMG/M metagenome (GOLD analysis project Ga0315914, IMG submission 203920) | Medicago polymorpha root nodule microbial communities from Los Angeles, California, United States - elongated nodules | ecosystem: Host-associated > Plants > Roots > Nodule | place: USA... | reverse complement strand
AGATGATTTGGCACAAGAAGGTTCCTCTGAAGGTGTTAGTTTTCGCGTGGAGACTGCTTCGTGACAGATTGCCCACTAAATCTAACCTGGTTTCTAGAGGTGTCATGGCTTCGGAAGCCGCTTTGTGTATTTCAGGTTGTGGTACTATAGAATCGGCCCAACATATATGGTTATCTTGCTCTGCGTTTGCTTCGTTATGGCCCATGGTTCGCGATTGGATTGGTTTTATGGGAGTGGACTCCAATGTCTTGTCTGGTCATTTTGTTCAGTTTGTTCATTCCACAGGTGTTAGTAAGGCTCGCAAGTCGTTTTTACAGCTCATTTGCCTTCTTTGTGTCTGGGTCCTATGGACTGAGCGTAACAATAGGTTTTTTAATAATACTATTACCAATATTCCCAGGTTGTTACTAATAGGTTTTTTAATAATACTATTACCAATATTCCCAGGATGGCTGAAAGCCAAAAACGCCACCTTTATGTTTGGTACTAATAGGTGGTGGTCGAACCCTCTTCAATGTCTGGGCATTGGCTAATGGTTTCTGCTTTTGTAAGACCTGATTGGCACTGTGTATCTTTAGGAATCTCTGTGGCACGTCTTGTGCTATTAAGATTCTTGTTTGGTGTTAATATATGTCTCATTTTTTATTGTTAAAAAAAATATAGTATCAATGGATAAATATACAAGTCTAGGTAATTTAAGAGCACGTGACTATAAATATATAAGTAACCCTTTTTTTTTTGGATTACCATATTAATGGTATGAAGTTTCTATTGCTGTTTTAGCAGTGGCTAATCTTCGTCGGATGATCTGTGAGATATACAAGGATGATTTTCTCCTCCTGATTGGATCTTTTCCATATACAAGAGTCGGAGGCCGAGCCCCTAACAACTTGTTTAAGGAATCCAATCCTCTTACCACTTAAACCAATCCACTACTGGTAACATAGTCGATCTCTTTATCTGATAATATTTTTTTTTTTAATATTTATGTATTACCTATTGTTCGTCCAATTGAAGCTTGAGAAACACACTATATGTACTAGTTTAATACAATAATTGTTGGCACTTGAGTATTCGAAGAGGATTCGAACCCGAGATCTAAAGAGAAGAATAATCTTGAATTCAAAGCCTTTATCTCTAGGCTAACTCCTAGGGTTGATACATTAGGATCATAAATACACATACTTTTTTGAAAGAAGTCAAATTAGCCAATGAAATAGTTAGAACTCACAAGCTACACATAACATTAAGTATAAACATTTTGGGGTAATATGCAATTTTGCCCCTTCCATTGAGTGAATTCCGGTTTAATTCCTACTCAACACATTTGAATCACTGATGAATAGATATAGTGATGTCAAAACATTATTATAGGTTAGGTTTAATGGTTTGCAGAAATTCCCTCAAGTTTCAAAGATCATCATAATCAACCTCAATATGACTATTGACTTCCAATTGACTAGAATTATTGAAAAAAGATATAGTAGGTTCTGGAGCACCAATACCGTTATATCCAAATGATAATAGATTTTGGGAATCAATATTCACCTCCTTCAAGTTAGAGCAACTCCATAACTCCAACATCTTAAGTCGAACACTTGAAATATCAATTTTCTCAGGCACTTCACAATTGTTTAATTTCAAACTCTCAAGGAAAGGGAATTTCGAAAACAATTCAAGAAACCATTTGTCAATGAAAAAAGTACTTGCCACATACCACAAATATAACTCTTTTTAAGTTTATGCACATATCAAAATCAATATAAGATGGTATATCGTAATTATGATCATCAGGACAATAACATAAATTCTCAAGATTCAGGTCATCAACTAATGCTCACAGACTTCATATACCTTGGGCCACCATCAGAACTTAACACCTGACAGAAGTCCAAAGTTATATATTCAATCAAAGGACAAAAAGAGATGAGGTGGTTAATTGCATGTTCATCTCCCAAAAGTACATTCCTTAGTGACAATACCCTCAATGAGAAAAACTTGATTGAATAATTCATGAATATTGGATCAATCTTGATAAACGCCACCAACACCAACTTTGTAAGTGATTTGGCTTCAATGACACACATTGGCAACGCATGATAATAGTATTGGGCTTGACTAACCCATTGGGAATACTGTATTATCTCAACACCACATTCACAAGCCAATTTTAACAAAATATCAACATCCTTTGAAATGTGGCAAAGCCCCAAAGACTACAAAAATGCCCAAAGTAACTGGGCCAATCCCTAACTCTTTCAGCAAACTCAAAAGACTGCAAAATCTCGACCTTGGCTCCAACAGCCTTAGTGGGCCGATCCCCTCCTTTCTTGGAAAGTTGAAGCACCTCCAGGGAGGTTGATTTGTCTAACAACAAGCTATCCGGTGTTATTCCGACGTCGCTCGGCACCCTACCATCTCTTTCACAGTTTAATGTTAGCTTTAACCAGCTGTGTGGTGCAATCCCTGCTGGGTTGAACAAGTTTGCAAAGAGTTTGTTTGATCATAATAAATGCCTCTGTGATGCTCCTTTAGCACCTTGCAAGGGAGGCCTAGCAGCAAGTAAATAAAAGGAGTATGATTGTGTCATTATGTGACCATTTTATTTCCTTAAAATAATGTGATATGTTCAGTATTCATACACAAAGAATACTACATGCATCAGTAATAAAAATATAATTGTTAATTAATCAATATATATATATATATGATTTAAATATAATATACCAAGATATATTTTTATCCGTAGTAAAGATGTTTTTTCCTGTTCCGTGAGCATAGGTCAGTTGGTAGAACAATTCATTATTATATGCAGGGGCCGGGGTAACCCCGGACACCCCACTTATTCACCTTATAAGGTGAATTCTAGCCACTAGGCTACCTGACCAAAAAAAAAAAAAAAATCTTTTTTCCTCAAATTTTCTAAATTTCCCCAATTAATAATTTTAGCCACATTTTTATATCTAAGATTAAAATACATGGTAATTTTAAGCTTAAATAGTGGTAAAATTTGTATACAAAATTTTGGATGTCATAAGAGTTGACATTATTTATCAAGTTGACAATGAGAATTGAAACGATTTCACCTGAATGAAAATGGTAACTTGTAACTGCTCAAGACACAAGAAGGTTTTTGTCTAGTATTTGTGGACATCATGCACTATCTTACAAATTATGACAAGCTCCATAGACCTTTGCTGGCTTGATAATCGATCTTCCTCAAGCTCCATAGACCTTGTAATGATACATTAGAAACTCGATAAGATCATAGATAACAACATATCTATGGTACTACTAATTACAAGTAGGCTCTCTGTTCATTTGCTTTAGCTTTAGAAGATGTGTTCTCTGTTCAAGTCCCAGGCAGGCCGAGGCTACGGATTTTTCGGATGATTGATTCTCGAAATAGCCCAGCCAATTCGGTTGTGTCAGCCTGGTTGGTCTAACATTTAAGAGCAGGCAAGGCCATCCGCTTTAGTTTTAGTCTGTTCAAGTCCCACATTGGCTGATGCAACGAGTAGATTGATCTGGCAAGGTTATAAAGTGAAAAGACTTCGTAAAACTATCATAGATGTATATGTCAAAGGAAACAAGACCTACATCGATGTGAAGCTCATTAAGGGAACATTGATTTCAAATAAGTCCTACACTAAAATAGAGAACATAATATGTTAAACCATCTGAGCCAAAAATGCTCCAACACATAACTCTCTGATCCACATGCCGCAACTGAAGTTGTTTTCATATTTTCAAACAATGCATCCATATTACATTCAAGATTTAAAATCTCGAAATTTTTTTTGGTTTCCTCTAAACAATGCATCCTTTCACAGACAGACAGATCAACCTAAAAAATACATTTAATCACGATTGCTCTATTTGCTAAGATTAAGTGTAGTATAATTTTTATGGATATTAGGATTTTTTTCGGATTACATATTTCCGAAGATTCTATGGATATTAGTATTTTTTTGGATTACATATTTCCGAAGATTCAAAATACAATATTGTGCAACTTAAGTTGACCCAGCTTAATTAACTTCACTAAAAATGATATAAGGAAGGATCATTATGGAATTTCTTTCTAGTGAAACATCTATTTCTGCAGGCTATTCAGGATAACTTATAAGCACTAGGTTTGGTCTTGAGAGAGTACAAACAACTCAACCAAGCCGGGCCTTCAAAATATATGGGTCTTCAAAAAAATTATAGCCTAATACCCACCCCCCACTCAAATAAAAAAAAATATATGTTCCTTCTTTTTCTTTCTTCCGTACGCATTAGGCGTAGGGTTTCTTCTTCTCACTCAACATGTCTCTTTCGCTTAATTTTTTTTATATTTCGTTTCCTTCTAAACATGAGAGCTTCACGAATTCTGTGAAATATTGCTTAATGCTTATTAGTAATTGCTTTTTAATATTTCAGTGTATAATTGCTAATTTTGTTGAATGTTACAAATATATGGTTATAATTTATGTTGAATGTCGAAATTTTTGTTATATTTTAAAGGGTTAATTAAGTAAATGGTCCCTATAAATATTCAGAATTTTGTTTTTAGTCCCTACAAAATAAAATCACACTTTTAGTCCCTATAAACTTTTTCATCAACATTTTTAGTCCCTATAAAAAAATTTCATCAGCATTTTTAGTCCCTATAAAATTTTTCCATCAACATTTTTGGTCCCTAAAATGCTTAAGAAAAATGTCACAGGGACTAAAAAATGTGATTTTATTTTATAGGGACTAAAAACAAAACTGTGAATATTTATAGAGACTAAAAACTTAATCAACCCTATTTTAAATATTGAAAAATATAATTGCTAATTTTGTTATATGTTGGACGTTGAATGTTGACAAATTTGGATATATGTTGCTAATATATGCCTCTTAAATTATCAAGTTCTACGTTTTTTTCTTTCACTCTTCCTCTATGCCTCCTAGCTAAAATTAGAAAGTTTTAAAAAAAAATTATTTTATTTTACTGGGTGCTTATTTTACGATGAGAGCCGAGCCTTCTAATTCATAGGAATAACCCTAATAAGCACTTATATGATAAAAATTTTACTATAAGCACTTAATTAAGCAACTTATCCAAACAGTGGTTAAACGTTTGGTGTATTCTGATTCTTTTTTTTAGTTTTTGGTTTTTGTTTTCCAATTAAGAAGAATTTCGAAGTGAAAATTGGCTCTAGATTTTGTTATTGAGAGTTGAGACCTTAAACAAGCAGTCATGAACTTTGTTTCTTTTTTTATGTGTTTAGTTCTTGTTTTCCTATTTGGAGCATGTTCATATGTTTTTTGTGGCTTATTTAAGGATGTGCACAAGCTAAGTTTGCACGGTGCATGAAATTAGATGATGGGAAATATTGGGAATTCTATACGTTTTTATACGGTAGGACTTAAAATTAAAGGGCAGGTCTTAGGGTCTGTTTGGTTTGAGAATTAGGAGGGGATGGGAGGGGAGAGAAGGGGAGGGATTTTAACGGAGGGGAGGGGAGACATTTTAATTAAAAACGTGTTTGGTTCGCAAGGGGAGGGGAGGGGATTTTAAAATTATTTTACTGTTTTACTCTTAAACTTAATTAAAGAAAAGAAACTACTTGATATTACAATTTGAGAGACCATCCAATGACAAACACACATCTAAACTGCTTATTTTATCTCAAACTGGCTCATATATTTTCCACAACAAGACATGAATCAGTGAATTAACATTGAAAAAAATGGATCAACAAGCAATAATAAGTTGAATTAAAATAAGATAATAATAGTAGTAGGAGTGGTTTTTAGATGTAACAAATAAGAGTGATAGATAATATAATAATAAAAGTTGTTACAAAAAAAATATAACAAAATAATAATAAGATTGTTACAAAGATAATATAATCTAATAATAATCAAAGTTGTTACAATGTTAATATTGAGATTTGAAATTAATTTAACGATAATTATGGCAATGCAATCAAATTTTAAAAAGATTTGCTCCCCTCCCCTCCACTCCCCTTCTAAAAATTGAACCAATAATTATGGCAATGCAATCAAATTTTAAAAAGATTTGCTCCCCTCCCCTCCACTCCCCTTCTAAAAATTGAACCAAACACTTCAAATTAAAAATCTCTCCTCTCCTCCCCTTCAAAACTCTCGAACCGAACTCTTAGTAAATTGATAAATTCAAGTCTCTTGGGTTGACCTGGTGGTAGCGGCGTGGGGGATTTGGGGAGTGTGCTCCTCCTGAGGTTCCATGTTTGATTCTCTATGATACCGATTTGAGTGAGCTAATTTAGTTTTTTCAGAAGAAAAAAAAATTAATTGATAAATTATTAATTGATAAATTCATTTTCTTCCTCTCAGTCTATGCTGCGTTTTCGTTCTCTGTTCGGTGCTCACCTGACATGAAACTACTCCTGCATTTCGTCACTTCAACCTCTTTCAATCTTACCAGGTTTCTTCTCTCTTTTCTCTCCTTTATTTTCCAAATTCTTATCAGTAATTTTCCTTTTGCTTTTCTCGGGAAAAATGTTTGATTTTTTTTATTTTAAGTGATTTTAAAAATAAATTCAAAATGTTGTGTCTCACACTCACTCATTGATTGTAGTTTTGCAGTTTTCAGAAGCATTTGAGTAGCAAGAGCTTGGTTTGTTGTCTAAGTGTGAAAGCAATGGGGTCTAAAAGACCCTTTTCAAATTCCTCACAACCCATTTCATCATCTTTTGAAGTCAAGAAGGATATGAACCTCAAAGGTTTAGAAGCAAGCCCTAGTTCCAAGAATCATACCGTTAAGGTCTGATTGATGTTTAAGTGATATTGTCATTTTTATGCTACTTTGAGTAACTTTGTAATCTATGTAGCATTGACATAAGTTATTTTGGTCGCAAATAAGTCTTTTTAAGTTTGAGGATTGTAACAGATTGGTTTTTAAGTTATTTTGGTTACACATAAGTCCTTGAAGTTTGTAAACATTTTCGATTTAGTCCTTTTACCACATCATCGTTTTTGTAATGTTTGGTTAACAGAAGGATAAAATTGAAAACGTTTACAAACGTTTGTTTTTACAGGGTCTATTTTAAGACCTCGCCTAAATTACATGGGCTATTTGAGGTATTAACCGTTTTTTATATTATTATGGGTGCCGGTGTTTGTCTGGAGTTCTTGTCTGTATCTATGCTTTATTGATTGTAATCCTCATTTCTGTCTCTATTCCTTTTGATTATTCACTATAAGGTGATGATGTTGGAAAATGATGTTGATGGCTATTCCATTGAGATTGAAAGATTAAGAAATGACCCGGCTATAGTAGACACCATGACTGTTCCAGAACTCCGGAAGACATTGAAGTAAGTCCATATGCTTTTCCCTTGGAATGTAGCTACTGTTTTAGCTTTAGTTTCAAGCAACATTCTGAAGTAATTATATGTTGGGAATGGTTTTCAATTATCAGGAGTATAAGGGTTCCTGCCAAAGGTCGTAAAGAGGATCTTTTGTCTGCCTTGAAGAATTTCATGGACAATAATATAAGCGGTATACAATTCTGTCAGCATTCTCTTAGCCTTACTGTTTATTGAGGAAGGGAGCAAATGGATTTTCTTTTTTTTCTTTTATTTTGCTCAACTTCAAATTTGTCTCCAAAGTCCAAACAGTCTCTTTTACTCCTTAAACTCTTTGTTGCTCTCTAAAAAACTAGTTGAAGGTGTGTCTTTGTGTTCTGCAGAACAAGATTCTCAAATTAGAGACGAACAAGGACTGTTCATTTCTTCCGAAAATACATCTTTAGAAATGAATGCTGAAAAGGTATCAGGTGAAGAGCCTGCGGGTGAAGTTGATGATACTCTAGAGACAGTTGAACTTAACCAGGGTAAGAGAAAGTTAAAACAATCAGAAACCAAAAGCAAAATTGTCAAAGCAACAACCAAAAAGAAGCTGATAGTTAAATCAGATGAGGTTTCAGGTTGTGTTCTAAACTCTAGATTATGTATAATTGTAAACGTTCTACTCTGAAATATTTAGCATAATTCTCGCTCTCTTTGTATTCCTTTATTTGTCTCATGGCTTGTCAATTTTTGTTCAAGTGTAATTCATGCAGGATTAAATTAATCATCTATGTGTGTTTTTTGTCAGATTTTAAACCCTCCAGGGCGAAGAGAAAAGTATCTTCAGATGTTGTAAGCATTGTAGCGCAATCAGATGAAATCAGTACAACCACTGTTCAAACTGAAACATGGACTGTTCTTGCTCACAAGAAACCTCAAAAGGATTGGATTGCGTATAATCCTAGAACTATGAGACCTCAACCTCTTTCTCGGGATACAAACTTTGTCAAGCTTTTGTCTTGGAATGTCAATGGATTGAGAGCGTTGCTTAAATTAGAGGGATTCTCAGCACTTCAACTTGCCCAAAGGGAAGACTTCGATGTATTGTGCTTGCAAGAGACTAAACTTCAGGTAGAATATTGGTTCTGCTAAATTCTGATGATTGCTGAAAAACTAAGCAAAGAACTTACTGATTTTAAGAATTTGCTTTTATTGATCAAGTTAATTTTGCTTTTATGGTTTAGAAAGATGTTTTCCTCAAGTGAATAAAAATAGGACATAACATCAGAAAATCGTAAAGGGCGGAGAAAATCCTGAACTTATTATTTTCTTTTCCAAGATATGAAACTATTTTGATTTTGGACTGCTTAATACCTTAGTATTCTACTTAGTTTGTTTGACTTTGTTAGTTAATATAAGGTTAGTACTTTTCCAAGTTCTTTTATTATAATGAATTTAGGACTTTATGCTATTTTGTAAGAGAGTGGCACAAAACACATAGATTCAATATATTTTGTGACACATGGTACATGGTTTTTTCACTCAATCTTTTTGCCATTGATTTCTGCACCTTTAATTAGTTTGATGATCTCTATAAATTTAGTAAAGGTTTCTTGTAGAAAACTTGTAATACACAGACACTTGCTGATGGATATCTAATTTTGAGGTGATTGGAAGAACAAGTCGTTGGAACATAAATCTTGCTTGTTTGGAGCTTCATTTTTTTTAATTTGTACTTGTTTGCTGAAACCAACTGGGGTATTGGTTGGCATGGATAATAGTGGATGAGCTTGATATTGTCTGCAGCAAGAATGGTAGCGGCTTCTCAAATTAGTATGAATTGTTAAGGTCGGCTTGTGATAAGAAAGATATGAAGGTAGTAGTAGGATATAATTGGACTTGCGACTCATTATAATCCCTCACATCATCCCTGCTTCATATCAAAGAACTGATGTTCTTCAACAAGATCTCTATCATAGTGACTGATGGTTTGAGGTGGTTTCTTGTCATGAGAATTCTTTTAATAGTCATCAAGGGTTAGAACGAGAGTAAAGTTTGCAAACTGTGAAATAGTTAAATTATGAGAAGCTACTCCTGACGGTCTTATTTCCTGCCTAATAAAATCTATGAACCATGATGTTTATGTGAAAGTTCATAGTGTTCGTTTTCCCTCCTATTTATGAGTGCTCTGGTTTTGCTAACAGGAGAAGGATATCGAGGACATAAAACAGCGACTGATAGATGGCTATGAGAACAGCTTTTGGACATGTAGTGTTTCTAAGCTTGGTTATTCTGGAACAGCAATAATCTCGAGGGTATGGTCACTGTTTTCATCTCGCCTCTTCATACTTAATTGAAAATTTTGGTTCATAACGTGAAATTGTTTTTTCTATGTTCAGAAGAAAAATCTATCTACGTTAGTGACTATTCCTAGTGTAATTAACTCATGCCGAATTTTACGATGCAGACTGTAGATGTAGTGGTTCACGATTATTATATAGTTATTTGGTGTACTCATATTTTACAATGAAATTAATGATGATAACAAATTATTTTGTACCTACTTGAGGTGAAGCTTTTGTCACCACTCATATTCTTTCTTCAAGAAAGCTAAACACTAATTATATTTGTTTTTATATCATGGTTGTTTAGTACTCTACTTTGTTGCCTAATCATTCAACTTCGAGAAATAATCATTTGCAGAATAGCCTAACCATTTGTGTTCTTGATTTAAAATGCAAGAATGGTGTTCAATATATAATTCTTTTCTGATATTATTTTCTTTTAATTGAAATTCTGGCAGATAAAGCCTCTTTCAATTAGATATGGCCTAGGTATATCTGATCATGATAGTGAGGGTAGACTTGTGACTGTAGAGTTTGATACATTTTATCTGGTAACGGGATACGTGCCTAATTCTGGCGATGGCTTGAAAAGACTGGTACTTTTCTTCAACTCTATTACTTTTATATTTCTAACTCAATTGTTTCTTTCTATATTTCAATCTAGCGAATGGATCCTCGTCCAATTGATCTTTCTGTGTTTGAATTTAGTCTTACAGAGTGACAGAATGGGATCCAGCTCTCAGCAATTATTTGAAAGTATGTATTACTCCATTCCCTCAATGAATACAATAAGGCTTAATTAATTTTGTTGTATCATACATCGTTCCTTTCACACTATCATATTTCCTCATCTTGTCAGAGTATACCATACATCCTTTGTTAACCATATTCCATTGTCATTTTTATGAAATTTGGTTTATGATAGGTGATTTATTTTAGCTATGTTTGCATGTGCTATTGAAATCCTGTAATGTTGATTTTTTTTTATTTAAATATGTTTTAAGCTCCTATAAAATATCCTCTTATCAAGTTTAGTCCTTGCAAAAAATTCCATCCACCCTTAGTTCCCCGTTTGGTGAAAGTTTGCATCTATATTTAGTCCCTAAAATCCCCAAATGAGGACTAATCATGACTGACTGAATTATTTTTGTAGGGACTAAACTTAATAGGAGGGAGGGTATTTTATAGGCGCTAAAGTAAAGACGTGCTTAATTTTATTGTAGTTTTATATTGCTTATAAACTCATTGTAAAGTTATTAATGATGTTGGGGATCTGGTACATGGTTACTTATTGTTACAATTTTCAATGAATTGTGTATAGTTTTACTAGTTGATCCATTAGTGGTAAGCAATCTTCGGGTTAAATTCGGCTTGATAGTTTTATATTCGAAAAGGCAAAATGTTGTTCTGTATGTCCAACATATTAAAATGATGTTTGGAATTCATCACTTATTCCAACAAATTTTTTGAGGTACAGAGTGATTCCTTATGCTGTACATCCTCGTTCCATATGATTTTATAATATTTATTTTGGTTAAATGTTTTTCTATAAGATTTCATGATTCATTTTCTGGTCGGTACAGGAGCTGGAAAAGTCAAAACCTGTAGTTTTGACGGGTGATCTGAATTGTGCTCATGAAGAGATAGACATATACAACCCTGCTGTAAGTGATTGCAAGTTGGTACTCCGGTCAATATCGTTATTATTTATCGGCCTCTTTTGGCAAATTCTTGAATTGTTGTATAGTAATAACTCCATGGTGTGTTTCACTCGTAATGCGGGTTCCTAGGAAACAACTTTACCTTGCAGTATCTTGGGGATGCCAGATCCTTGATGAGGACACCTAGCATGTTAGGCGAGTATGTAATAGCTGACATCCTTTTAGTGTTGTGAGAATTAGAACAGGGCAGTAGGCTAGTAACTTGCTGAGTCTCATGGCCATAACATTTTTGGCAAATTTAACTTGGGTTAGTTTAAACATGAAAAGGGAGCTACTTTGGTTTAAGCATGTATAAAACAATGACAGGATGAAATTTAAATTGATAACATCATGAATAATCAAATGTGAGTATAAGTTTTAGTATGTGTTTTAATCGATTCAGATAGTTACATTACATGCATGTATGTATTCGCAGGGTAACAAAAGGAGTGCCGGGTTCACAGATGAAGAGAGGAAATCATTTGAGACAAACTTTTTATCAAACGGATTTGTAGATACCTTTAGAAAGCAGCATCCTGGTGTTGTTGGATATACTTATTGGGGTTATCGGCATGGCGGGCGCAAGTATAACAGAGGTATTTTTAGCTTACTCCTGAAATTGTTTCGTTCCATACTTATAACTTAATAGTTGGCATACAATATTCTGTGCAAATATAAACACAAGTTTTAACTATGATTCCAATTCAACCACTTCACTTAATGTTTATCTTTTTCACGATGATATTTATACATTTATAAAGTCAAGCACATATGCCAGCTATTGTCTGGCTTCTCCTCTTACCCTAGCTTAAATAAAATTTCTAATTGCAATTTGTGATATGTTTAAGATATTACTTTTGAGGAAGCACACACATGACATTGACATGTGATTGTGTAGATCTCATTCAATCAGTAGTGAGTTAACTAATATCTTAATCATCATCAATCATCTGAACGAACTTTGAATTCCTTTCAAATAATCTCTCTTCTTTGTAATCTCAGTGATTTGTTTCAAAATTTAAAACAGGATGGCGTCTTGATTATTTCCTTGTCTCGGAATCCATAGCTGACAAAGTTCACGATTCATACATTCTACCGGATGTTATTGGGAGCGATCATTGTCCAATTGGCCTTGTTATGAAGCTCTAAATCTGCAATTGAAGCACTGGCTCTGAGCTTATAGAGAATGTTGATTTTTGAACAAGCCTATTTACCTGAAGCAAGGATTTTTGCTTTTTCTTGTCCTATTCGCTTCATCTTGGAAAATTCTGCTATCCTTGTCTGTACATATTATCTTATGATCATTATTGTCCTAAAGAGAACATACATGAACTAAAATGTCTAAGAAAAATTTAGTTGTTTAATGCAATGATCTATGATGTTTAGATCTGGGGTTGTATTAGTGACTTGTAGAAAGAAAAAAAAGAAGAATGTTGTTTTCAAAACGAGGGAATATAGAAAACATAGACTGTTCCTGCCAGGACTTGAATGGGTTGATCACTTAAGATATATTGTTGTAGGTCAACCATTGCTCGTAATTTATACGCGTTAGCGCAATATAAAGATCAGACATAGGAGCACAGAGTGCCCAACTCTCGTATTTAATAATTTACGATTGGTGATGGTTCACATGAGTTATGTCCATTCTAAACACCAATATGGTATGGTTTACGGATGAACTATAAACAAGAATGGTTTTGAAAATCAGTATGGTGTCTATGATTATGAAAATGACCTGATTTATTATGTTGGCTCAAGAAACCATCATTCACCCTCCAACCAGTTCGGTGTACACGGTGGTGTAGCCACGGTGAAGATTGGATTGAAAGGTCTGTTATAACTGATGTACCTGATCAGAAGGTGACTGCTGGTGTTGTTTAATGCGGTGGTTGTAGGTGGTGGAAAAGCGTCAGTTTATGCACTGGAACGGCGGGGGGTGTGTACCTGCACACTCTGACGCTCAAGTCAGTAGAGGTCAGAATAGACATGGCAACAAAACCCATTCCTGTCAGACCCTGCCGCCCCCGCCCCGAATTTAACGGGGAAAAGCTGATTAAATTGGGTGCGGGTGTGGGGGAAATTTGGATTTTTAGTGTGGGGGCGGGGGATGCTTACACCTGCCTCGCACCCGCTTTATTAAATTTGATAATCTTGATAAATTTTAATATATTATTACTCTTTAGAAACATATTTATTATATTCTAATTATTTTGCTCTTTTGAACAAAGTTTATTAGATATTTAATTATTAATATAATTATTGTTTTTTGTTGCTATGAAAAAAAATGAAAAAATATGCATTTCTTAAATATTTTATAAAAAGTAGAGTTTTCGCAGGTGGGGGTGGGGGCGGGGCCGGGAGACCCGTCCCCTTTGGGGGCGGGGTTGGGTGTTCAATTTTTACACCTAGTATGGTTTGGGGACGGGGACGGGGATGGGGATGCTTAAACCCGCCCTTGATCCGCGTCGTTGCCATGTCTAGGTCAGAAATGGGGGTTGAGTGATAAGAAAGATTCTACCTTGGGGATTGCAAGAAGTCCCCTTTATATAGAGGTGGGTGTTTGCAAGTCCGTTGTAAGGCACACGTGTCCTCGGTGGTTACGAATTCGTAGAAAGTGTAACCGCCGAGGAGAGAATCGCAGGAACGTGGGAAAGAGACGTTACAGTTTGAACTGGTCTCTGTTGCTTAGGTGTGTTGCGAGTAATAATGCCAAATGCGGTATTTGGGCTGAAATTGTTATTGGGCCTAAGTGATTGGGCCCTAGGTCTTTGACGGGTCCAGAACAGTAGCCCCTTGTTTACTAGTGTTTTTGGTAAACAATGAGGGCTGGTTTTGGTTATTACAAGCAGGATCAAACTAGATATTCTTAGACATGTTGCGCATTGTTTTTCATGAAGCGTTCATCAAATTCATAGGTTGCTTTACGAACAAGACGAGGCCGTATACATAATGAAATAACTGGAAAAAGAATAACTCCACGATCAACACTTCTTCCATGTAGACAACCGCCTATCTCCCACGTTTCCATTAAAGAAACCGCTTCCTTTTGAAATTTGAAATCTTCCCGCTCAAGGGAAGTTGCTTGACTTCGACGGTCTTGCATTCATGACTTACGTCTCGTCGAACTCTAAGGCTTTTAGATCCTTTCTCGTTAAGTCCAAATCTCGTCAAACTCCTCAAGATGAAGGAAAAGACTTGGATTCCTGTAAAGACAAATGGTCATTAGAGATTTTAGGTTTAATACCATTTGGTCTTGAATCCCATAAAGCAGCAATTGTTTTCCTCCACTGAAACTTAGAATTTAAGACTCCAGACTCTGATTTCTTCAAAACCTGAGATTTAGGCTCTGGTCTCTTCAGGATCTGAATCTTTGGAGTCTTAGATTCAGAGTTAGTCACAACCTTAGACTTAGGATCCTTTGACTTTGAAACATTCACAATCTTAGCTTCAGGTTCTGACTGGATCACAACTTCAGATTCAAGAGCTTCAGGCACAAAGTAAGTTTTCAAACCTTCCTTAATTCATTCAGAATATGATTGTAGACTAATTCCATTAGGTAATCCTTCTGAAAAGCCAAGTCATCTTCCATTGTTTTGATATATGCTATAAATCATAGAAGCTACTTTGCTTCTGAAGAGAAATCTCTTGTTTACTTAAAGGTTTCTCTTCACACTTTTCTTTTAGTTTATGACAAAGATATTTGAGTTTTCCTTCATTACAATTGAAGTCAAAGCTCTTAAGTTCTTTTTCAGATTCCTTCAGATCCACAAGAGTTTTTTCATGTTGTTTCAATAAATCAACATATTTTTCTTTTAAATATTTCAACTCATTGGATCTGTTTTCAAAGTGTGTGAGAAGCTCTTTAAGAAACTCAATAAATTCAATTCTGGGAATCTTAGAGTATACCTCATTTTCATCTCCACAGTCTGTTCTAGATTCTCCATCAGAAGTCACTGTAGCTACTAACCCCATAGCTATGTTTCCTTCCTCTTAATTTGTCTCAGACCCTGACTCATTGTCTTGATCTTCCCAAGTAGCCATCAGAATCTTCTTAATCTGCTTTCTGAAGGTGTTGGATTTGAAGTTTGATTTCTTTGTTTTGTCCTTTGATTTCTGTTTCTGTAAATCAGGACAATCAGCAATGAAATGATCAGTCTTCTTGCAGTTGAAGCAACCTTTCTGATCTTCTTTTCTTGCTCCTTTGAAACCATTGCCTCTGCCCAAGAACTTCTTGTTCTTCCAGGCCAGATACTGAAGTCTATTGGAAAGCATAGCCATCTCTTCAGCAGTAGGATCTTCATTAGAGTCACCAGCAGGATACTCATCTTTAGATTCATTAGCTTTGATAGCTTTTGTTGACTTTCCTTTAGACTTTAGAGCAATAGATTTTGGCTTTCTAACAGGTTCTTGTTCATTAAGACCAATCTCATGACACTTGAGAGAGCTTATAAGATCTTCAACACTTAGAGTGTTTAAATCCTTAGCTTCCTCAATAGCAGTCACCTTAGGTCTCCACTTAGCAGGTAAGCACCTTATAATCTTGTTCACATGATCAGAAGCTACATACCTTTTCTTCAGAATCTGAAGTCCAGAGACTAGAGTCTGAAACCTTGAGTACATAGTCTCAATGTCTTCATCCTCTTTCATCCTAAACAACTCATACTGATGAACAAGCATGGTAGCTTTAGCTTCTTTTACTTTCTTGTTACCTTCATAGTTTGAACATAAGGAAGCAAACATTGTTTTAGCAGTTGATTTATCACTCATCTTCAAATACTCCTTGTGAGGCAAAGCAGCAACAAGAATGCCTATGATCTTGTGATGCTTCTTGTGCAACTTCTTCTGAGAAGTAGTGTGTTTCTTTCTATCAATATATAGCCGCTCCTTCTTCACCTAACACCAAATCACCAATACCATCTTCAAGGATATCCCATAGTTCTTCATCTATACCCATAATGTAACTATAGATTTTGGTTTTCCACCAAGAGAAGGTATCAGGATCTCCATTGAAAATTGGAGGCTTGTTAGAACCTGATGACTTATCTTCAGTACCATAATCATATGATATTGCAACACCAGAACCTGAACCACTTCCTTCAACAGTTGCTGCTTAGTCTTGGGACTTTCCATTGCGGAGAGAGTCTCAAAAACATATGGTACAACTTTCTTGGGGGTTCTAGTCATAGAGGAAACAACTTTTCCTTTGTTACTTCTTAGCCTCTTGGCAACACTTTAATTATATCTTTGTCCCAGAGGAACATCATCAAAGTCAATGTCCTCAACATCCACCACATCCTCATTATTCTTCTTAGCGGAGGGGTCTTCTTCAGGATCAGTTTCAGCTTCAAACTGTTTGTCGTCTTCTGAAGTAGTGTTCTCAGCAGAATCATCTGAAGAGACTTCCTTTTTAGAAGCAGTCTTAAGGCATGATTCATTTTCAACAAGGGTTCCAGAATCATCACCCTGTTTATCCTGTTGGTCCAAGGATGTTCCAACATCCGGCCCAACATTCTTTCGAACATCAGCTCTCTCAGGAGATAGATGAACAGAGTCATCAACAGTTTTCTCAACACCAGTTTCAGGGTCATCCATATCCATGTGCTTAGTACTCTCAATAACAGCATTTAAGTCTTCTAACCCTAGTTTTTTTTTATCAGGTTTAGTATCTACAGGAGTTAGAGTTGCATGAGGGATACCTTTTTCAATATCATAAGCAGGAATCTCAGAGGCAATCTTGGGGGTTGCTTCAACATCTTCATTCTTTCGATCTTTCTCAAAGCTGCCAATATTCGGTTCGACAACAGTGGAAATAAAGGGATTCTCTTTCTTATACAAGTCTCCCATAGTGAGAGGAATTTTTTACTTCCCTTTCTTTGATTTGGAGGGCTTCTTCTTCTTTGATGTAGATTTTGTGGAAGTTCTCCTTTTAGGTTTACTGGAAGGAACCGTAGACATGGGTTCGATCAACTTGGGAGCAGAGGCGCTGGTCTCTTTCGATTCAGAAACAATAGTTTGTTTGGATATAGAAGAGGTTGATTTACTAGCCATGGCGATTTGGTGAAGTTGATGAGGGTTGATGATGAGGTGAAACGGTTGAGATGAGAGAGAGAGGCAAAAAGAAGGATGTATTTGAACTTGGGAAGAGAAAGTGCAATGATGATTACGTGATGGTTATTGTGTAAGGCCGACAGTTTTGGACACGTTAAAGAGATTTGTCCTAAATTAACATGCAACAATGAATGATACAGCACCCGCCTTCCGTAAATTAATTGCAATAACTTCCTTTTAACACAAATACCTGGTTTACCCTTTAATTTTTTAAATTGCTTGGTATCCAAGACTTTGGAGAGAATATTTACTAATAACTCTTTAGCACCAACACATTCAATAGTTACTCTGTTTTCATTAACAAGATTCCTGAATGAGTGAAGTTTTTTCTCATTGTGTATTGTCCCACTATACTGGATAGTACTTTTGAGAATATTATTGATACTCAAATTGACACACCACAATGTTGGAACATCTTGTTCAACATTATACTCTTTCATTATTTCCTTTATCCACACAAGTTTTGAACATCTGCTACTAGTTGCCGTGTACTCAGCTTCAGTAGTATATTGGGATACTCAATTTTGTTTTTCACTAAACCAAGAGATTTGAATATTTCTTGGGTAGAACATTCCTGCATGGGTCCTTTCCTAGTTGCCAGCCTTACTTTTAAGTGATTTCAAAATCTCCTGATGTTCCACCCTTAGACCAAGTGCAATGGAAGTGTTGAAAGCATGATTCAACACTTGGGACCTTTCCAATGGAGTGTTGAAGGTGGGGGAAAAATGACGTGAAGGAGAGAGGTGTTGAATGGATTCAACATTGTTTAAACCTGCAACAGAGGGACACGTGGCAAAATTTGGTTTGCCAAAACTGGCGCTTGTAGCATACGCGCCGACAGAAGCGTGTGAGCTGCAGGACGGATGAAAGAGAAGCTGTTTTGTGGATAAGTGATGACACTTGGCTGATTCTGATTGGCTGTCTGGTTTTTTCTCTTCTTAATAATTTGAACTCAATTATTTCATTGGAAATTAAAAAAAAAATTAAATTTTTTTTACCAAAATTCATGATTTTTTTCTCTCTATAAATAGAGACTTGGTTCATTTGATTTGAACACAGAAAAAAAACCAAGTTTTTCATTATCTTAATCTTATTATTATTCTTCTAAATTGGTTCATTTTTATTGCATTTTAAGTTAAGAAAATAAAAATAAATTATTTAAATAAATTTTGTTTTTACAAAAAACTAAAAAATAAATTGTTATGTGTTTATTAT